>Ga0099364_10000824_pt1 | contig 52485 bp, 51 predicted proteins | sample TergutTh196P3_FD_73070 | JGI IMG/M metagenome (GOLD analysis project Ga0099364, IMG submission 73070) | Microcerotermes parvus P3 segment gut microbial communities from Pointe-Noire, Republic of the Congo - Th196 P3 | ecosystem: Host-associated > Arthropoda: Insects > Digestive system > Gut ... | reverse complement strand
GCGGCGCGAGAACCGTCACCAGCGACAGCGCCATGACGGCCGCGAGAGTGAGGGATAATAATTTCCGTTTCATAATAAGTACCTCCATGTATAAATTTTGTATACAGAGCGGTTCCGTCCGCTTCGTATATACATTATACGGAGTAAAGGGCGCCGAACGTAAGCCTTTTGGCGTACTTGGTCAAAAATCGGGCGTAGTTGGTAATTTTGGCGCGGGATCCGGCACATCTTACAACGGCGGGCATGATACAAAATTACTGTTGACAACCAAGTCGAATATGATATAATAATGCCGAGAAAATGATTTCGGAGGGGTTTTATGGAAGTTTTCAGTAAAGCCAAGGGAATGTTTGATGTAGTAACCGGCGGCAGCATCACCGGCCAGACTGGCGCGCTGATCTGGAAATACCCGCATAACATGATAACATCCGGCTCCGTTCTTCAGGTCATGCCGGGTCAGGAGGCGGTTTTTTACAAAAGCGGCTCCAGCGGTTTTGAAATTTTGGGCCCCGGCGAATATCCTGTGGAAACCAAGCTCATCCCGTTTCTTCAGAAAATCATGAATGTCCCGTTTGGGAAAAAGACTCCGTATTCGACCCACATTTGGTATGTCAACAAAACCACACAATTTGATTTTCCGTGGGGAACCAGAGAGAAAGTGCGGCTGGAAGACCCTAAGTATAACAGCGTTATCCTCAAGGTAGGCGCCTCGGGCAGTCTTCAGATCGAAGTGGAAAATGCCGCCGTCCTGTTTGAAAAAGTGGTCGGTACAATGAAGGAGTTTACCCTGAACGATTTGGAATCGACCCTGAAAACTATCGTTATAGCCGATATAAGCGGTATATTACAGCGTTATGCCTCCGACATGCGCGCGAAAGAGCGGGCCAGAGAGGACGCGGGCGAGCGGCGTTCGTTCATTGATTTGCTGGGCGCTAACGACGTCCTCTCGGAGATGATTAAAGACGCGATGATCGCCCGTTTCGAGCGTTTTGGCCTCAGTGTCGTCGGATGCGCGGCGCAGCTCAATGTCGAGGAAGACGCAAACTATAAGAAAATCGAGAGCTTTGGAGCCAACCTGCTGGTTAAGATGGAGGAAGCGGAGGGTCTCAGAATCAGCGCCAGAGCCAGAAGAGATGAGCTGGATACCCTCGGCGCTACATATATGGGCGACCGCCAGATGGACGTTATGCAGACATTCGCCGGCAACGAAAGCGGTTCGGCAACAAACCTCGCCGGGGTGGGCGCGGGCATCGGCATGATGGGCGTGATGGCCGGCCAAATGCAAAACGTGATGCAGCCAATGATGCAGCAGCAGCAACCGGCAGTTCAGCCCGTACAGCAAACGCCGGGCGGCGTTGTCTGCCCCGCTTGCGGCGTTTCACAAAACCCCGCGAAATTCTGCATGGAATGCGGCACGGGCATGGATAAAAAATGTCCCAGCTGCGGAACTTCCGTTTCACCAAAGCAGAAGTTTTGCAACGAATGCGGCTCGCCGATGGAGAAAAAATGCGGCGGATGCGGCTCGAAAGTCGAAATTGGTCAAAAATTCTGCAACGAATGCGGGCAGAAGCTGTAACAGGCTGACAGATTCCGGGGAAGTTCTATCGTCTTATCGTTCCTTTACTGCGCGGATAGGATGTTTACCGAAATTATTTATGCCGGCGCGCAGCGGCGGAATGGATGATTATTATGAAAAACAGACAGATTAATTTGTTGGCCAGACTAATCCCTGCGCTTGCCGTCATCGGCAATGTTTTCACCCTGTCTTTTTTGTGGACGGATCAATCCAACCGTAACGGAGCCTTCTATTACTTCATCTGTTTGATGACCTATGCCGCCGCGATGCTCTTTTTCAGTGACATAATCTTTTTGAGCAGGAAAAAGCCCCTGCCTGTCAGAGTGCCTCTCACAGTCGTCGCGTCTATTCACATAGCCTATATTTTTGTGTTGCTGCTGCTCAGGATAATCTTCGTCAACATCGCCGACGTCTACTTTGTTTTGGCGACTCTCGGCGCGACCGGTATCCAGCTGGCTTTGTCCCTGCGGATTTACATGGGTGTGAATAACATCACCGGACAGCAGAACGAGCTTACCCAACAGGCAAACGCGCGCGCGATGCGTGAGATCCTGCTGACGGATATGAACAGCGCATTCAAAAATTCCCCGGCACTTGCCGTCAACGCCGAGTTAACGCGAAAACTTCAGGTTCTGATTAACACATGGAAAACCAGTTCGCCTAAAGATACGGAGGACACAGCGCAGGCAACGGCGGAGATTGACGCTTCGATACAGGCGCTGACCGGCATGGTTTCATCCGGTGAAGCAGGCCCCGAAGCCGCAGCCGAGCGTTTGACGGCAATCAACGCTTTGATTGAACGCCGCAATAAGCTGCTGACACTAAAATAAGTAATAAAATATACAGGAGGTCAAACAGATATGAAAGGGATAATCCGGCTGGTCATTAAGTTCGTGGTGTACGTCGCCATTGTCATTCCCCTCGTCCGTACCGTTGTGGGCGCGATTTTCGGAAGCGGCGGATTCGGATGGGTCATGGGCATCGTCGCCGCCATCGGGTTGGCTGTTTGGTTGGAAACGACAGGCACATCCAACAGATTGCTGGCCAAATTGTTCGGCGCTGTCTCAGACGCGGGAAGCGGCGGTTCGGCGCAGTCAGCGGGCAGTCTTTTCAGCGAAGAGCCTAAAGGGTTAGAAACGACAATGAAATGCCCCAACTGCGGCTCACAGGTTACTCTTATCAATAACCACGGCAAGTGCCGGGCCTGCGACTCCGCGTTCTGACCCCAATCAAGTTGCTTAGCTTAAAAAAACGCCCCTCACGGGGCGTTTTTCATTCGCATAAAATAACAGTTCAAATATTTTATAAATAATTATATTTCTCTATTGACATTAATGTATGTCACACAGTATAATAAATAACAGAGGTGATAATAAATGCCGGATGACGAACTGTTACAAAGCCTGATTGTAGATTTGCGGCGCGGCACACTTGTCCTTGCCGTTTTGAGCTGCCTGAACCAAGCAAAATACGGTTACGCATTATTACGGGATATGGAAAATCAGGGGATCCGTATTGAAGCCAATACTCTCTATCCGCTGCTGCGGCGTTTGGAATCACAAGGGTTGCTTAAAAGCGAGTGGGACACCGCCGAAAGCCGTCCGCGTAAATATTACGCGCTCAGCGGTCAGGGCCTGACGCTCTATACGCAGCTGCGCGGCGAATGGCGGCGAATGGCGGGTGAGATGGAAAATCTGTTAAGAGAAGGGGAAGAACAGCAATGAATGAAATGATTGAGCGTTATATTTACGATGTCACACGCCGTTTGCCGGAGAAAGAGCGCGGCGAAATTAGGCGCGAACTGGAAGCGAGCATAACCGATATGCTGCCGGATGACCCGGGCGAACAGGATATTATAGGCGTATTGACAAATCTGGGTTCGCCGCGCGTACTGGCGGAGCGGTACCGGCAGACGCCGCGGTATCTGATTTCGCCCGCCATGTTCGACATCTATATCTCCACCCTCAAGACGGTGACGCTGATCGTTGCGGTCGTCTGCGCCTGCGCAGGTTTTATTATGAATATTTTCTCGGGTTCGGTCTACACGATTGCCGCAAAATCCATAGGCATGGCGTTTTCAGGCGCGCTGCAAGCCGCGCTGTGGGTCACCATAGGCTTCGTTATTGCCGAACACAGCGGCGCGTATAAGGAAAAACGGTGGACAGTCGGCGATCTGCCGCGCTTGCCGGAACAGAGCGGTGTAAAAATCAAACGCTCCTCAACCTTGACCGAGATGGGCCTGACTGTATTTTTCACAATCCTTTTTACCGCGATGATAATCCGAGGCGAAGTGTTCTTTATATTCGTGCGCAACTCAGAGATTATCAACCCTTTTTCACAGGCGGCGCTGGACAGATTGATTCCGCATATTATTCTGTTAGGGTGTATGGCGCTTATCGCCGACGGCTTTAAGCTGTACTGGGCAAGATGGAATATCCCGCTTTGCGTTATAAACGCGGTCCGCAATGTCGCGCAGGTAAGTATCGTTATCTATATACTGCGCTGGCCGGATTTACTAAGCGGTGATTTTATTGAGTTTGCGCTCACTCTCTCCGGCAAGGTCAGCTTCTTGCGGCCCGGTGGGTTTGCCGTCTTCTTCTCCGTAATATTTGTCGCCGCGGCCATGATCGACACCGCCATCGGAGTTTGGAGCACATGGAAAGGTACGCGTTATGTCTAACTCGTTGACGAACGGTTGCTTTCTCGTCTGAAGCCGCATACAAGCACAACGCTTGCCAAAATAAACACGGCCGACAGTATTTTTAACGGGGTAAATGTTTCGCTCAACAGCAGCGCCCCAAGAATAACGCTGGTAATAGGTTCAATCGTCGACAGAACGGCGGCGGCTGTGGCTCCGGCATACCGCACACTAACCTGCAAAAGCGAGAGGGCGCCGATAACGGTGAACAGCGAAACGGCCAATATATATCCCCATGCCGCCGGTGTAAGCTGAAATACAAGGCTTTGGGAATTCCACCCAAACGGAAGAGAGATTGCGGCCTGTACAATACAGAGATAAAAGGAAATCTTAAAGCAGTGCATTCCGCGCAGCGCCGTATGCTGTACCCCCAGCATATAAACGGCGTGCGTGACGCCGGACGCTAAAGCGAGCGCGAAGCCTAAGGGGTTTCCCGTCAAAGCCCCCTCAAATGAGAGAGCAACTCCGGCTATGCCCAGCATTACGGACAAAACGATGGGCCGGCTGGCTTTTTCTTTGAAAAACATCACATTCGCCAGCGTTATAATCACCGGAAAAAAGAAGTGCAAAACCGCGGCCAGCCCGACAGATATATACGAGTAGGAGGTGTAAAGCAGCAGAGGGGTCGCCGCCGAACCCAACGCGCCGATAACCAATAAATCACGAATTTCCTTTCTGTTAACGCGGAAGGGAATTTTTTTTGCCCTTAGAATCACAAACAGCACGGGAACCGCAAACGCCGCCCTGAAAAATGTCACGGTAATCCCGTTGCCGCCGCCGTCATAGGACATTTTCACCAGAATATGGGTGAATCCGAAAATAAAAGCCGATAACATGGCGGTCGTAATACCGATATGTTTTTTCAATTTAATCCCCCGCCTCATTTTTGACTTTAGCAGAATTGCACAATTTTTTCGAGTTATGCGCGTCTATTTTTGTTTGTTTCTGCTATTGACCGCTGCTGCGGAATTGCTATAATTATGTATATACTTGTCTATACATCTATATGCATAAATAAACGCCCTTTGTCACAATATTTATCTTAAAACTATATTCAATTCGGGGTTCAGAGGATGTTCCATCGGATATTGATTTTTGATACGGATATTATCTCCCCGAAAGGCCACGCGGCTGTATTCAAACAGGCGGTTTTCAGCGTCATATATTTTGTCGCAGAGCAGCAGCAAAGGGTCCCCCACTTGAACGCTGAGATATTCGGCTTCCTCTTTGCCGGCTGATATGGCCTCCAGCGTTTCCTCGGCGTAATGCAAAGCCAGCCCGCAGCGCTTTTCCAGTATCTCGCCGAGATCCGCCCTTCCGAAGTCTTCAAGCGTCATGCCGGGACAGAATTTCTTAGGGATAAAAGACGTATCCAGACTCAGCGGCTTACCCTGGACATAGCGCAGCCTTAAAATGGAAAACACCTTTTCATCGCCGTCAAGTTTCATCTCTCTTTTAACAAAATCTGTGCAGGGCCTTAACTCCACGCCCACGGGCACAATTTTCACCTTATACCCCATCTGCTCTATTTGCTCGTGTATTCCGGTGTGTTTTGTTGGGCGGGCGGTAATTTTAGGCTCGGACACATAAGTACCCTTGCCCTGTATCCGGTACAGATAGCCGCCCCATACCAATTCTGTAATTACATTCCGCAAGGTCATCCGGCTGATACCAAATTCTTTGCTCAGATCGTTCTCCGACGGAATTTGCTCGTTTACGGGATATATCTGTGAAGTGATTCTGTCAAGCAGTATATTACGCACCTGCATGTGCAGCGGCGTGGACATCTTACGGTTCAGCAAAACGCACAACCCCTTTCCTTAACTGATGTTTTTAATAATAGCACACTTAAAAAACGCTGTCAAACAGGAGGGCTGCAATATGGGATTCATAACGGCGCATTTCGGTGTACAGCTGGGACCGGGCAAGGCGGAGGTTCGCCTCGGGGAGCTGCCACCCCTCCTGCCGGATCAGATGCTGCTTAAAATGGAGATTTGCAACATCTGCACCGAGGATTATCAGCGTTGGATGGGGTTAAGGCAATTCCAATCACCCATGGCCGACGGGCACGAGTATGTAGGCATCGTGATAGAAAAGGGCGCGGAGGTCATCGGCGAGTTTCAGCTCGGGAACAGGGTCGGCAAGCTGAACCAGCAGTGCGGCGTGTGCGGCGACTGCCGTACCGGAAACACCGGCGACTGCCGCTATGCGCCATATACAGGCGTCGGGCTGGATGGCTTTCACGGCGTAAAAGGGTTTGCCAATTATAAATTTATCCCCCAACGTCTGGCCATCAAGGTTTCCAACGACATCCCCGCTCAGGAGGCCGCGTTTCTGGAGCCGGTCGCCACCGTTATACAGGGCATGAAACGCGCGCGCGTGAAGCCCGCGGATACGGTTGTGGTGGTGGGAGCGGGCGCCATGGGGCTGATAAACGCGCAGGTTGCCAAAGCATACGGCGCGCGCGTTATCATGACCGACATATCGGACAAAAAAATCCGACGCGCCACGGATATGGAAATCGGCCCGGTCGTCAACGCCAAAACCTGTGATCCTGTCGCGGTCGTACGGGAGCTGACAGGAGGAGGCGCCGACGTGGTAATTCCCGCCGTAGGCAATACGGCCGCTTACAGGCAGGCGTACGATATGCTCAGGCACTTCAAGGGCAGAATGCTTATTTTTGCCGCCGGATACCCTAAGCCGGAGCTGGATTTCGACGCAAATCTTCTGCATTACCGCAAGCAGGAAATAATCGGAACCGTCAACGCCGACAACGCCGATTTTATCGAGGCGGCCAAAATGCTGGGGGACCGGAGCATTGACGTATCCAAATGTCTGGAGGGCAAAACATTTCCGCTCAGGGAGTTCGCCAGAGCTTTGGAACACGCCTCAATGCCGGATTCATATCGGGTGAGCGTGGATTTACAAAGCATATAAAATACGGGTGGTGCGTTATGGAGCGGGGATATATCTTAGGCTTTGATTTCGGCACGGGCGGCCTGAAGGCGGTGCTGACCTCCTTGGACGGCGAGCTGTTGGGCACCGCCGGCCGCAGTTACTCTCTGCTGGTTTCAAAAATCAGCTTTGCCGAGCAGGATCCTGAGGTTTACTGGAACGCCGCATGCGAATGTACCCGTGAGCTTATCAAGAAAACGGGCATAGACGGCGCGCGCGTACTCGGCATGTCTTTATGCACTCAGGGCATGGGGCTGATACCTCTGGACGAAAACTGCCGCCCTCTTTACAATACCATCACTTTTTTGGACGGGCGCGCCGGAGAGCAAGCGGACTATATAAACGGGCAGCTGGGCTGCGCGTTTGCCACGCCCACCACGGTAGCGGCAAAATATTTATGGCTGCGGCAGCATCTGCCGTATCTGTTTCAAAGAACGGCCTGGTTTGCCGACTGTACCGGTTACATAACTTATAAGGCCTCCGGAAAGCTGCACATGGAGCTTACGAACTCCGGCCCTTATTCTCTGGACCCTGAGCAGCGCGCGTTTAAGAAAAAGCTGTATCAAATTGCCGGTGTCGAAGAGACGCGCATACCGCCCCTGAAGCTATGCGCCGAATATGTCGGCAACCTCACGCCGGAGGCGGCTGACGAGCTGGGCCTTACCACCGGAACACGTATATACATGGGCACGGGTGACGTACCCGGCGCGGCGGCGGGCGCCGGCTGTCTGCTGGAGGGCGACGCGCATATCTGTTTTTCCACCTCGGGCTGGCTGTCGGTCATGACCGGCGCAAAACGGCTTGACTCCGTCAGTCCCGGCGCATACCAGATCTACAGCATCAACAAAGATGTGCTGATTTACGGCGGAGGCACCCAGAGCGCGGGCCGGATGCTGGACTGGGCCATTGATCAGTTTTACCGCGAGGAGAAGAACCGCATGGGGCGTAAGATTTACGATTTCGTGTCCGGTCAGGCGGAACAGGTTCCGCGCGGAAGCGGCAGTCTGATTGCCACGTCATGGCTGTGCGGCGAAAATTTCCCGATATGCGACGAAAACGCCAAGGCGGTGTTTTTCAACATGACCAACCTGCATGATCGCCGTCACATCCTGAACGCCGTAATGGAGGGTGTATGTTACAGCTTGCGCGGGCAGCTGGACTGCTTCCGCGAAGACACCGGCAAAGATATACAAACCCTCGTCGCGGTTGGCGGGGGCGCCGGAGACCCTTTCTGGATGCAAATGGCCGCGGACATTCTTCAGGTTCCTGTACGCGTCACTCAGTCGCCGCGGTACGCCGGAGCCATAGGCAGCGCGCTGACCGCGGGTATCGGCATGGGACTGTACGGGTATCGGGGCGCCGCCGCGTTCGTCAGGATAAAGGACACATTTTATCCCAGAGAACGGTACGCGGCAGTGTACGACAGAATGTACGGGATGTTCAAAAAACTTTATCCCGCTCTCAAGCCGCTGTATGACGAGTATAACGGAAAAACCTTCCGCCAATGATTTGCCTCCGGCGGAATTGGGCGCCGTCACGAGGCAGTTGGAAATATATTCTAAACAAAGGAGGAACTGAGTTATGAGCGCGAGAATCCAGATCAACTCAAACCGGGCAGCGCCCGCCTTAGGCAGTTATTCTCAGGGACTGAAATGGAACAATCTGTTCTTTACCACGGTGGTCCCTTTCGGAATGGACGGCGAAATAGTGGGCGGCACCATCGAGGAACAGACCAGACAAACTATGCAAAACCTGAAGTATCTTCTGGAGGACGCCGGAACCGATTTTGACCATGTTCTGCGGGTGACGGCTTACGTGTTCGAGCCCGGAAGAAATTTAAGCGGCTTCATCAAAACCTATGAGGAGTATTTCCCAAAAGGCGACTATCCGGCGCGTTCCTCCCACGAGGCCGCCCTGTTCGTCCACGACGGCAGGCAGTGTCTTATCGAAATGGAGGTCATCGCGGGGATCGGCTGATATTCCGTTAACGGATCAACCTCAACCTATTCTGTAAAAAGGGGAGATTTATATGTTTATAGGAGTTCTTATCATCATCGCTTTTATTATAATTGCCGTTTTGATGGCTACCAAAAAGCTGCCGGCGCTGTTCGCGCTGCCGGTGATGGCCATTGCGGTGGCGGTGCTGGCCCGCTTCCCGATCATGGGAGAGGACAGCCTGTTCAATCTGGTTCTGGTGGACGGTACAACTTATCTGGCCGGCACCGCGTTCCTCATTTTTATTGCCTGCTGGCTCTCCGGCATCATGGACCGTACCGGCGTGACCCAGACTCTCATTAAAAAAGCCGCCGAGCTGGGCGGAGATAAGCCCGTCATAATCGCGCTGCTTCTGTGCGCCGTCACCGCGTTCCTGTTCACCTCGCTGTATGGAACCGGCGCGGCAATGATGGTAAGCGGCGTGGTGCTTCCGATAATGCTGTCCATAGGGGTCCCGCCCGCCGCCGCCGCCAATCTTTTCCTGATGGCCTTCGGCATCGGCTACTCCCTGAATACCGCTAACATGTCCGCATTGACTCAGGTGGCGGGTATTGAGTTTACCGATCTGCGTATGCCGGCTATAGTGCTGGCTGCCGGCGCCGGTATTTTCATTGTGGTCTACCTGTTCTTTATTTTCAAGAAGGGCGCTAAAAAAATAGCCTTTGCCGCGCCCGTCGAAACTGAGGAAGACGTCGATGAAGAGGAAGCGTTCGCGCCCGAAAAACAGGTTAAGGGCATACGTGGCATGATGGCCTGTCTTACCCCGCTTATTATAGTGGTGCTGACTATGGTGTTCGGGGTGCCGCCTATGGCCTGCTTCTACATCGGCATATTATGGCTCGTCATCTTCACCGTAAATAAAAACATAAAGCAGTACGTCAATATGCTTGTCACCGCTTTCCATGAGGCGGGCAAGGACGCCGCGCCCCCTATCGGGCTGTGTATCGGCATAGGCATGGCGCTGAAAGCCATGACCGCCGCGCGCACGCAGGAATCAATTCAGGTTTTCATGGACGTTATCACGCCGGGCACCGTATTCATCCTTGTGATCTTCGTCATCATTCTGGCGCCGGGCGTGCTGTACCGCGGACCGCTGAATATCTACGGTCTGGGCGCTGGTCTGCTCGCCTGCATGATCACCACCGGCAAGCTGTCGCCCGTTATTCTCGGCGCGGTATTTTACTCGCTTTGCCGCTGGGCCAACGACGGCTGCCCCACCTCCACCGTTGTAGTGTATGTTTCAAATTACGTAGGCTCAGATTCCATCACCGCGACCAACAAGCTGTTCCTCTGGCGGTGGGCACTCACGGCAGTCACTACCATCGCCGTCGCCGTGCTGCTGATCTGAAAGGAGATGACGCCCCATGGCGGTCCGAATTGGAATAGACGTAGGCGGCACATTTACCGACGCCGTAGCTGTTGACGACAGAGATTACCGTCTGATCGGCGGCATTAAAATCCCCACAACCCACGACTCAAAAGAGGGTGTGGCGGCCGGTATCGTCGAAGCCCTGCGCAGGATCATGGCGGACTGTGAAATTGAGGCCGGAGATGTTTCGTTCATAGCCCACGGCACAACGCAGGCCACCAACGCGCTGCTGGAGGGGGACGTATCCAGCGTCGGCATAGTGACTCTGGGCCGCGGCCTTGAGGGGATAAAGGCAAAAGCCGACACTCATATAGGCGATGTGGAGCTGACTAGAGGCAAATTGCTGAAAACCGGCAACGCCTTCGTGAATACCGGAGATGAAAAGGATCTCATACGCGCCGCCGATGAGGCGCTGGCCCGGCTGCGGGACGCCGGAGCGGAGTCGATGGTTGTAAGCGAGGCCTTCGCCGTGGACAAGCCGGAGAATGAAAATGCCGTCGCGCGGCGGTATACCGAGCAGGGGATCCCCGCAACCGCGGGGAATGAGGTGTCAAAGCTGTACGGGCTCAAGGTGCGTACCCGCACCGCGGTAATAAACGCCAGCATCATGCCCAAGATGCTGGAGGCCGCCAATTACACCGAACAGAGCATCCGGCAGGCCGGAATCGACTCCCCCCTGATGGTAATGCGTTGCGATGGCGGCGTGATGACGGTTGACGAGGTGCGCAGCCGCCCAATCCTTACCATTCTGTCGGGTCCTGCCGCAGGAGTGGCGGGCGCGCTGATGTATGAAAAGCTGACCGACGGTATATTTCTGGAGGTAGGCGGAACCAGCACTGACATCTCCTGCGTGCGCGACGGCAGCGTTATGATCCAATACGCCGAGGTAGGCGGACATAAAACCTATCTTAATTCGCTGGACGTGCGTACTGTCGGAATCGGCGGGGGAAGCATGGTGGTTTTACGCGACGGCAAAGCGGTGGACATCGGACCGCGCAGCGCGCATATCGCTAAGCTCGCGTATGAGGCGTATGCCGACCCCGAGGATATTCAAGACCCCGTCCTTAAAGCGATCCGCCCGATGAAGGGCGACCCCGAATACGCTTACATCGAATGTTCAAACGGCAAGACCTTTGCGCTCACCCTCTCCGGCGCGGCAAACATCGCGGGCTTTGTTCCCGAAGACGACTACGCCGCGGGAAGTATTGGGGCCGCCCGCAAGGCATGGCTCCCTCTGGCCAACGCCATGGGGCTATCGGTGGAAGAAACCGCCAACAAGGCGCTGTCGTTTTCGGCCGATAAAAATATTCAGGTCGTGTATGCCTTTTTAGATGAGTATCAGCTGGACAGCGAAACCGTCGTCCTTGTCGGCGGCGGCGGCGGCGCTTCCACAGTCGTTCCCCATTTGGCTAAAATTCTTGACTGCAAGCACCGTATCGCAAAAAACGCGCCTCTTATCTCCCCTATCGGAGTGTCACTGGCTATGGTGCGGGAAATGGTAGAGCGCACCGTATATCAGCCCACCGAGCAGGATGTGCTGGCCGTGCGCGGCGAGGCCTTTGATATGGCGGTACATTCGGGCGCCTCCCCCGATACGGTGGAGGTAACTGTGTCGATGGACAACCGGAAGAACAAGCTGCGGGCGGTAGCTATAGGCGCGATGGAGATGAGAGCGAAAGACCTGACCCAAGAGGAAAAGACGAACGACGAGCTGCGGGAGATCGCGGCCGAAAGCCTGAAAATGCCGCCGGACCAAATAAGCTTGGAGGCGGAAAACGCCGGTTATTGCGCCTTTTCCGCCGAGCGGAAAACAAAGCGGTTCTTTATCTTTACAAAAAGACAAAAAGCCGTGCGGCTTATTGACAAAATGGGCGTTATAAGGCTTATGCGCCGGAACGGAACGGTCCACCGCTGCAAAAAGAAAAGCTACCGCAAGCTGCTGGAGTATCTGCTGGAAAGCTACACGGTTTCCGGCGAAGGGGGCGCGGAGCTGCCCAACATCTATATAGCCAGAGGCAAGCGCATAATCACGCTGTCCGGTATGCAAAAAAAAGACCAGATATACGCGCTGGGCGACGTGGAGCTGGCAAGCGCCGTTCCCGACGAGGAGCTTATTGTGATCTGCACGCTCACAAGCGATAACGAGAGGTGGTAAAAATGGAGAAAATCAAAACCAACCTCGCCAGATGCAAGGGTTGCTTTTACTGTGTCGCATTCTGCCCGAAAAAGGCAATAACCCCCTCAAAAACAGGCGGCACAAACGGGTATCCTACCGTGCGGGTGGACGTGGAGAAATGCTCTAAATGCGGGAATTGCTATCGTATCTGTCCTGATTTCGTATTCGAGCTTTAGCCCGATTTACAGAGGAGGTGTTTGGCAAAAATGGCCAAGGTATTGATGAAGGGCAACGAGGCCCTCGCCGAGTCGGCCATGCGGGCGGGCTGCCGCTTTTTCAGCGGCTACCCTATTACCCCGCAGTCAGAGATTTTGGAATATATGTCCTGGCGTATGCCGGAATACAACGGAGAATGTATTCAGACGGAAAGCGAAGTGGCCGGCATTAACATGCTGTTCGGAGCCGCCGCCGCAGGCGCGCGCGCCCTCACCACCTCTTCAGGCCCGGGCTTCTCTCTGAAACAGGAGGGCATCTCGTACCTCGCGGCCGACGACATACCCGCTGTAATCGTGGATGTAATGCGTATCGGCTCAGGACTCGGCGACGTCTTTCAGGGGCAGGGCGATTACTGGCAGCTGACGCGGGGCGGCGGCCACGGCGACTACCGCACCGTCGTATTCGCCCCCGCCGGCGTGCAGGAAAACGCCGACATAGCCTATGCCGCCTTTGACGTGGCGGAGAAATACCGGCATCCGGTCATAATCGCGTCGGACGCCGCCATCGGGCAAATGGCTGAGGCGGTGGAGCTTCCCGAGCGGAAAGAGCATGACATCGGCACCGGCGGCTGGGAACTGAAATCCCGCAAAAACGGGGAGGAGCAGCGCCACATTGTCAACGTCTATTACCATATGGGCGCCGACCGGTATCCCACCTTTCTGCTGGATAAATACCGCAGGATGACGGCGGAGCAGCAGCGCTGGGAATGCTTGCGGACCGCCGACGCCGAGATTATCCTTGTCGCCTACGGGATAAGCTCCAGAGTATGCAAACAGGCTGTAAAAGACGGGAGAGCCGAAGGGCTGAAGCTGGGGCTGATCCGGCCCATTACGCTGTGGCCTTTCCCGTCGCGCGCCTTTGAAAAGTCAGGGCCGCAGGTAAAAGGCTTCCTGAGTGTGGAGATGAACATTTTAGGGCAGATGACGGACGATATTATATTGGCCACCGGCGGCAGGTATCCGGTGAAATATTACGGCGAATTCGCAAATGTGCCTGACGCCGGAGTGTGCGTGGAGCGGGCCGAGGCCTTTTTGCGGGAAATCAGAGGTAAGATATGACACTGAGAAAACCTTGTACTATTAAAGACGTGCATACCGGCTGGTGCCAGGGCTGCGGTCACGGTATTGTCGTCCGGTGCATAGCCGAGGCCGCCGAGCAGCTGGGCGTGTCCGACAGGATAGTCGCCGTGATGGACGTGGCCTGCGGCGCTTTCATCGAAAGCACCGTCACATACAACTACCTCGGGGCCGCCCACGGCCGGCCTATCATTGCCGCGGCGGGAGTGAAGCGCGTGCTGAAAGACGACGTGGTGATAGCCCACGCCGGAGACGGCTCCGCCTATGCCATTGGTATCGAAAGCACTATACACGCGGCGCTGCGCAACGAGAATATCCTCGCGCTGGTGGTCAACAACTGTGTCTTCGGAATGACCGGCGGGCAGATGTCGCCGACCTCGATAATCGGGCAGAGAACCACCTCCTCCCCCTCTGGCCGCAGCGCCGTAAGGGACGGCTCGCCCTTTGATGTCGTAAAGACGCTGCGGCATTTCGACATCGCGTATCTGTCGCGCGGGTCGGTGGACAGCCCGCAGGAGGTGGAAAGGACGCAAAGTATGATAAAAAAAGCCCTTCAAAAGCAGCTGGACAAAGAAGGCTTTTGTCTGGTGGAGGTACTCAGCCCATGCCCGACCAATTGGGGGACGACGCCTCTCAACTCCCTGAAAAAACTGCGCGAGGAAATAAAGCCCCTGTTCCCTGTGGGCGAATACATCGACAAAGGGGGGCAGCCGGTATGACGGAGCTGATTATTGCCGGGTTCGGAGGTCAGGGCGTGTCCGTGGCGGGATTTATCCTTGCCGAGGCGGCTATGGGCCTGGGCTGGACAGTCACCTGGTTCCCGTCATACGGGGCGGAAATGCGCGGAGGCACCGCCAACAGCCATGTGAAGATAGCCGACGGCGAGATCGCCAGCCCGTATGTCACAAAGCCCGATTACCTTATCATTTTGAACGAAACGTCGCTGGACAAATTTGAAAAGCGGCTGAAACCGGGCGGCATGCTGGTTATCAACACATCGCTGGTAAGGACGGGCCGCGGTTACCGGAAAGACATCAAGTTCGCGCGCCTGCCCGCCACAGAAATCGCAATCGGCTTTAATAACGCTAAAGGCGCCAACATCGCCATGCTGGGAGCTTTTTGCGCCGTCAGCCGTATCTTTGAGCCGGAATACCTCAGAAACGCCGTTGACAGTCACTTTGCGGGCAAAGGAAAACACAATCCAAAAAACGCGCTATGCTTTAACGCGGGATTTGAAAGCGGAATGGTGATTTATGAACATATGCAAACTGCTGAAGCCTAAGTCGGTAGCCGTCGTCGGCGCCAGCGAAAAGATGGGCATGGGACGCGATACCTGCCTGAATATTATGAGTTATCAAAATGACCTCAGCCGGGTATATTTCGTCCATCCCAAATATGAAACCGTGCTGGGCAGGAAATGCTACCCCACCGTGTCCGATGTGCCGGACACTTTAGATCTGGTTATCCTATGCACCGGCCGCCGGAACGCGGAGAGCCTTCTGCGGGAGGCCGCCGGCAAAGGCTGCGGCGGCGCGGTAATCTACGCCAGCGGCTTCTCTGAAACCGGCGGCGATAAAGGCGCGGATTATGAGAGCGGGCTGATCAGCGCCGCGCGGGAGCTGGACATCGCGGTAATGGGCCCCAATTGCAGCGGCTTCATAAATTTTTCCGACGGTATTCCGGCATTTGCGTTCGAGGGCAATTACCACGGAAAAACCGGCGGGATCGGTCTGGTATCTCAGAGCGGGCAGTTCTGTATCGACATGATGAACGCCGCTGAGGTAAAGCTGTCTTACGCTATTTCCGCCGGCAACGGCAAGATAGTAACCATCGAGGACTATATCAGCTTTCTCGTGGACGATGAGGACACTAAGGTTATAGCCCTTTATATCGAGGGGATTCAAAACGCCGCGCGTCTTGAGGCCGGACTGCGCCGCGCCGCGCAAAAGCGCAAGCCCGTGGTAATCCTGAAGGCGGGGCGCAGCCCTGAGGGGGCCGCCAACGCGTCCACCCACACCGGCAGCATGACCGGCGACGACAGTATTTACGATGCGCTGTTCCGTAAATTCGGGGTCATACGGGTACAGGACCTTCAGGAGCTGCGTACCACGGCGGCGTTGTTTGCCGCCATTGGAAAGATTCCTGACCGGGCAAACTTCGGCGCCATGTGCATGTCCGGCGGCGAAACGGGAATATGCGCCGACAGCGGCTGGCTGCACGGAATACGCTATCAGGCGCTGCGGCCCAAGACCCTTGAAAAGCTAAAAAAGCTGCTGCCTTTTTACGCTACCCCCCGCAATCCGCTTGATATGACCGTAACCCTCTCCTATGACGCCGACCTGTTCGCGGAAGGTATCCTGACATTTATGGATGACCCGGGCATCGACATCGGGATACTGGGCTATACGATCACCGAAAAGAAACCCACCGAGCCGGAATTCATCATGTTCGAGGGTATCAAAAAGGCCTCCGAACGGCTGAAAAAAAAGCCGCTGGTCATCCTCCCTTTTGTGGAGGGTTCTCGCTACCCCTCCTTTGTAGAAACATTTATCGGCATGGGTATCCCCGTTTTGGCGGCGCCCAAGTACGGGTTTCCGGCGCTGCGCCATCTGGCGGATTTTATCGGATACAAACCGTCCGAAAGACGGCTGGCTCTGGCGCCGCCGCGAAAAAAACAGCTTAACGCCAAGCCCTTGAGCGAGTACGACAGCCGAAGCATCCTGCTCCAAGCCGGAGTGGACATCTATCTGGGCGAATTGGCTCACAGCGTCGAGGAGGCAGAGGCTCTCGCGGAGCAAATCGGCTATCCGGCGGTATTAAAAATCAATTCGGCCGATATACGGCATAAGAGCGACGCCGGCTGCGTCAAATTAAACCTCGCTAACGCCGCCGCCGCGCGGTGCGCGTATAAACAGATAATGAAGAACGCCAAAAAGCTGAACGCGCACACAGACGGCGTTTTGGTGCAGAAAATGTTCACAGGCGGGCTTGAAATGATTTTGGGCGTTAAGCGGGACAAACAGCTCGGCCCCATAATGCTTGCGGGCTTGGGCGGCGTTTTTGTCGAGCTTTTCCGTGACGCCGCACTGTATCCGGCGCCGCTGAACCGCGCCGAAGCGAAAAATATGCTGCGGTCCCTGCGCGCCTGGCCGCTGCTGGAGGGTTATCGTGGCGGCAAAACGCGGGATGTCGAGGCGCTGGCGGATTTAATGGTTGCGCTCTCGGACTTCGCCTGTGACAACAGGGACAGGCTGGAGGAGCTTGACCTCAATCCGGTGCTGGTTATGGAGGAGGGGCGAGGTGTTCAGGTATGCGACGCTTTGCTGGTGATTGAACAGTGAAGAGAGGAGGGTGCGGCCATGAGAAATTTCCCTTATCCTGACAAGGAACTCTCCCGCGAGGAGCTTACCCGCGACATCCTGTATGGCAAAATCCCCGAGGATGCCAGGGCCGTCATTTCCGACCGCGCGTGGGAAACCGGCGCCGCCGCCGCCAAGGATATCTTCAATGAGGGCGGCGAATCAAAAAATATCTACGATGCCGCGCGGCGCGGCGGTCTGGTTCTGGAGAAACGGAGCGTCGATCAAATAGTGGGCAAAGTCCGCTATTTCAGCGAGTATTTCCCCGACGAGGGAAAAATCGTGCTTTACACCGTTTCCATCGGCCGCTGGGCGGAGAAAAACGGTATGCCCTATGACGAGGCGGAGGAGATGATCCTTGCGCATGAATATTTTCATCATCTGGAGTTCGTCAAGCTGGGGCAGACCTCGCGCCAATATCTGGTCCCCACGCTGAAAATCGGCAAATGGGAGCTGATCCAGTCGGGCATAAGGGCTTTGTCGGAGATAGGCGCCCACGGCTTCGCCGGCACTTACCACGAAATAACGCGCGGCGAACCGCCGCGAAACGACACCGGAAGCCGGTTGCGGAATCACGCGGTAAACGTGGCCGGTCTGGCGCGGCTTATCCGCAAATAAAGGGAGGGAGTCCGAATGCTTTCAAAAATCAAGCCGCCTTTTTTTGAACTGGGCCCTAAGAGCTACATGTACGGGCGTGATGTGGTGGACATCGCACTGCTTGCCGATGAGGAAGCCGTCAAAAACGATATACGGGTGATTTTCACCGCGCCGCTTATACTGCTGGAGCGCATCGCCTCCCGCACAAAAAACCTCTATGTATTCGCCCCCTGCATGGACGATATTCGTATAGGGCCGGGCGGCGGCGGCGGCAAGGTTCTGCCAGAAAGCGTCAGGGACGCGGGCGCCCACGGCGTATGCCTGAACCACCCGGAACGGCCCGTCAGTCTGTCAGCGCTTTGCGGCCTGATCCAAAAAGCGCGGGATTTGGGGCTGTATTCAGAGGTATGCGCGTCCTCAATGGCAGAGGTAAGGGCCGTGGCCAACCTCTCCCCCAACATCATTATATCGGAGCCGGCGGAGCTTATAGGCACCGCCGAGAGCGCCGATTTGAGCTATATCCGCACCTCCCTCGAAACCGTCGGCAGCGTAAACGCGGACATAAGCGTCCTGATAGGCGCGGGCATCAGCTCGGGAAACGACGTATACAAATGTATCTATGCCGGAGCGGACGCCGCCGGTTCGGCGTCGGGCATTTTCAACGCGAAAGACCCGAAAGCCAAACTGCGTGAAATGTTCGCCGCGGTACGCAGGGCATGGGATGACCGCCAAAACGGCGTCTGAAAATAAATTACAGGAGGAAGCAAAAATGAAAATCCACAGTGAAAAAGTAAGCGTTACGACCCAAACGCGCCCCACCTTCCATGACGTGACGCCGGACGTAAAACGGGTATTGGAGTCCGCCGGCATTAAAAACGGCCTGTTGACGGTGTACTCCCAGCATACCACCTGCTCCGTTTTTATTCAGGAGCCGTCGGCCGGCAGCACCTTCAACGACACGCTTTACATCATGCAGGACCTCGTCAACGCGCTGGATAAAATCGCGCCGACCTGCCGCTATGAGGGCCAGTACCTGCATCCCGGCAAAGACCATATTGTACGCGCGCAGGCCATCGGGGAGGACCCCGCGTGGAGCCTGAACACCGACGCCCATCTGCGTTCGGCCATAATCGGGCGTTCGGTTTCCATCCCGATAATCGACGGGGATGCCCAGCTGGGCCGGTTCGGCCATGTATGGTTCGCCGACTTTGATCAGGTGCGCGCCAGAGAGCGAGAAATCCTAATACATATAATGGGCGAATAACCCCCGCACGCACAAAAAACGCCCCCTGTAGGGGACGACGCCCTCGGCGTCCCGTGGCCGGTCGCAACCGGCAGGGGATTTAACGCGGACGTGTGTAGGGGCGACCGTCCCCGGTCGCCCGCCGCGTTATATACGGCGCGGGATTTACGCGGGCGGCAAAATAAACACGGGACGCCCGCGGGCGACACACGGTACACGGCGCGATGAGGACATCGCGCCCTACGAACGGGTGTGTTGTACGGCGCGGCATCCCTGACGCGCCGTGTATATATGTCACAACGTCACACAAAACCGGCGCGGCGGGTTTCCCCGCCGCGCCTGCCTATCGTGTCCGCCAAAATTACATCGTGGAAACAGCCCTCGCCAGCTTGCTCTTGCGGCGCGCGGCGGTGTTTTTGTGCATAATGCCGTGCTGCGCGGCCTTGTCGATCGAGGACTGGGCGCTCACATACGCCTGGCCCGCCTCGGCCTTGCCGCCCTCCGCCACAGAGATGTGTACTTTCTTTATAGCTGTTTTCAAAGCGGTTTTCTCGCTTTTATTATTTGCGGTTTTCTTGGCTGATACCAGAACGCGTTTTTTGGCGGACTTGATATTAGGCAAGTCAACCACCTCCTTTATCCATAGATTAGCGCACAGGGCGCAAAAAGTATTATAGCATGTATTTATTGAAAAAGCAATACCCAAAATCAATTATTTTGCGGCGGAGTCTTTCTGGCGTATCTCAACCCGCCTGATTTTACCGTTGACCGTCTTGGGCAGCGCGTCCGCATAGTCGATAACCCTCGGGTATTTATACGGCGCGGTCACGGTTTTGACATGGGTTTGCAGCTCCTTTGTCAGCTCCGGCGAGGCCGTATAGTCCTTGTTCAGCACGACGGTCGCCTTGACGGCGAAGCCGCGCTCGGGGTCGGGTATCCCCGTGACGGCGCACTCAAGCACCGCCGGATGCTCCAGCAGCACGCTCTCGACCTCAAACGGCCCGATACGGTAGCCGGACGATTTTATCACGTCGTCGGTGCGCCCGATATACCACAGAAAGCCCATCTCGTCCTTATAAGCCGTGTCGCCGGTGTGGTAAAGCCCGTCGTACCAGACGCTTTTCGTCATCTCGTCGTCTTTATAGTAGCCGGAGAACATGCCTATCGGCTTGCCGCCGCCGGCCTCGTCGGTGCGGATACAGATTTCGCCCGTGACGCCGGGATCGACCTCGTTGCCGTCGTCGTCGGCGATGATCATTCTGTACCCCGGCACCGGCAGCCCCATGCTGCCGAGCCTGGGCTGCATCCACGGGTACCCCGTCCAGCAGCAGAGGGTGGTTTCGGACTGGCCGAACCCCTCGAAGATTTTCAGCCCCGTTTTCTCCATCCAGATATTGTATACCTCGGGGTTCAGCGCCTCGCCCGCCGTCGTGCAGTGCTTCAGCGCGGAGAGGTCATAGGACTCCATGTCCTCCCTGATCAGAAACCGCAGCATTGTCGGCGGCGCGCAGAAGGACGTCACCCGGTATTTTTCCAGCTTCGAGAGTATGTCCGCCGCGCTGAACCTGTCAAAGTCATAGGTGAACACCGCGCTGCCCGACAGCCATTGGCTGTACATTTTGCCCCACAGGCTCTTGAGCCACGCGGTATCGGCGATCGTAAAATGCAGGCCGCCGTCCTCGCAGCGGTGCCAAAAGCAGCCGGTCATGATATGCCCGAGCGGATAGGTGTAGTCGTGCCAGACCATCTTGGGGTAGCCGGTGGTGCCCGACGAGAATGACATGATCATCATATCGGTCTTAACGTTGTCCCTCTTTACCGGCGTCTCCGGCGCGGCCTCAAATCCGGCGTCGAAGTCTATCCATTTTTCGTTGGGCACGCTTCCGCCGAATATCGCCAGCTTCTCCACCGTCGGGCAGTTCGGCAGCGCCTCCTCCATCGCCTGTACCACATTGAACCTCGGGGTGGTCAGCAGCATTTTGATCGACGCGGAGTTCATCCGGTATTCAATATCCTTCTTTGTCAGCAGATACGTCGCGGGCACGGCGACCGCTCCCATCCTGTGCAGTCCCATCAAAACGGGCCAGAAGCGCCAGTCGCGGGCCATTGTCGTCATTACCATGTCGCCCTTCTTTATGCCCTGCGCGATGAAGAAGTTGGCGGCCTTGACCGAAAGGCGGCGGATGTCCTCATAGCTGAACCGCCTCTCCTCGCCGTCGTGGGAAATCCACAGCAGCGCGAGATCGCCGGGCTTATCCGCGGCCATAACGTCAAGACAGTCAAAGGCAAAGTTGAAATCGTCGGGTATGGTCAGCTTATAGTTTTTCTGCAGGTCCTCCAGCGTGGCGTAATTATCACGGTTCCGGCCTGTATACTTCTCATAATACGGCATACCCTCAACCCCCTCCCTGCATCACGACGGCCAGAAATCTGGCCGGCTTGCCGTCCAGCGCGCGCATGGCGTGCGGGCGCGACGCGTCGAAATAAATACTGTCGCCCTCATTCAGGTCATACACAAGGGTTTCCAAAAAGAACCTCATGCGGCCCGACACCAGCAGATTAAACTCCTGCCCCCCGTGCGCGTGCAGCTCGGGCGGCGTAACGCCGCCGTCCGCCGCAGCGGATGGGTCAACCGTTACCATAAACGGCTCGGCCAGCTTTTTCTTGAACGTGAACGCCAAGTGCCGGTAGCTGTACGCGGCGCGGCGGTCTATCGCGTAGCCCTCGCCCGCGCGCGTAAGGCAGCAGGCCGAGAGCTTCGGGGAGTCGCCGCTCATCAGATCGACGACATCGACGCCGAGAATATTCGCCGCGTTGTAGAGAAACGAGAACGAAAAATCGCGCTCGCCGCTCTCATACTCCTCCAGCAGCTCCACCGAGACGCCGCATTTGACGGCGAACCGCTCCTTCGTCAAATCCTCGATCTCCCTCAGGGCGGACAGGCGCCCGCCGATCTCTTTAAGCTGTTCTGTCATTGCTAATCCTCCTTTTTCCGGTCATTATCAATAAATACACCGCCGCCGCGAACGGCGCGCAGCACATGATAAGCAACGTGTTCCTCACTCCAAGCGCCGCGGCTATATGTCCCGAGACCAGATTCGACGCCACGCCTGCCAGCGTAAAGCCCATGGCCAGGAAAAACACCTGCGCCGTCGAGATCAGGCGGCTGTCGATATTCTCCGAAACATACGCCGGAATCGACGGGAACGCCAGCGCCCCCGCAATGCTCTGAAGCACCATCATATAAATACCCATCAGCGGATTCACCGACAGCGCGACCACCAGTATCCTTACGCCGGTCCCGAACAGGCTGAACACATATATATTCCTCACGCCGAATCGCGCCCTCAGCTTGCCGTAGAACGGCATAACAACCACTTCCGCAAGCGCCATCACCGCCAGCCCCGTGCCGATATGGCTGTTTGTCCCGCCCAGCTCGAGCATCAGCATGGGATAGTACAGCAGCTGCGCCGCCGAGCCTATGCCCGAGATAAAAAACGCGATGACATAATACTTATAAGTGGGATGCCTGAGCAGTATCCCGACGGCTTCCGAAAACTTTTGGCTCCCGACGTCCGCCCTCGCGGCGCGCGGCGCGGGAAGCAGAAGCGTGACTACCGCCAGCGGCACGGCCAGTATCAGCATAAGCCACGGCGTAACCCTCATACCCAGCGCGTCGAGCATTATGCCGAACAGTATGGAGGTCAAAGCATAGGTCAGCGAGCCGAAGCTGCGCGTCACGGGATATGACAGGCCCTCGCCCTGTGAAATCAGCTTGACGCCCCAGGCGTCGATTATCGGCATCATCGAGGCCGCGCCCAAGGCTGAGATAATCAGCGATATAACGGAGACGATATAAACGCCGCCGTGATATGTAAGAAGGAAGAATCCGGCGACCGACAGGCCCGTGGTTATAAACACCAGCAGCTTGGGCGAAACGCCGCGGTCGTTAAGGGTTCCCCAAAGCGGCTGGATAAAGAAGCCGCACACAGAGCTTATCATCGTGGCCGTCGCTATCTGCGTATAAGAAAAGCCGTGTTCATGCAAAAAACGTGCGGTAAACGCCACGCACAGACAGAAAAACCCGTAGAAAGCGCCCATCAGAAGCAGATAAAGCAGGTTTATGCGGGCACGATTCATAACCTTTTCTCTTTTCGCAGTAATTATTGCGTTCTATTCTATACCGCGCGGCGGTCCGTGTCAAATAAAAAAATATACAAAGTTTGCTCTTCCCTTTCCCGCGGTATTGTGATAAAATAACATTGTAAATATTTCCCGCCGCCGCTAAAGTTTGGGGCGCTCAGCTCCGATATAATATTTATAACAGACATGACGCCTATAATTGCGTGATTTTTAGGGAGGAATGAAATATGAAAAAGTCGGTTGCCGTTATACTAACGCTGGCGCTCCTGCTGGGGGCCGTCCTGTACATCGCGCCCGTCGGTGTTGCCGAGGAGACATCCGAACCGCTTACTGTAAGCATAAACGCAGAGGCTCAAAATATTGCGACCGCTATAAATAACGCGCTTGGCTTGGATGGCGCTAAACTAAAAGCATCATATACGGGAATCATTTTGAACGTGAACAATATGACAGATATAAACAGCGAAAACTGGAAGGGATTAAGAGACATATTCACCGATGGTTGGGATAACCTGACGGATCTTGCGATTAAATCCGCGTCATTGACTTCAATCACTTACGAAGGCGCCAGTGTACTCGGCAGCGACACCACCAGTCCCAAATGGAAAAATATTTCCCTGCCTGAAAGTCTTAGGAATATAAACGGTCAGGTTTTCAGAAACAGCACAGAGCTTAAAGAGATTAACATAAATAGGGTCACGGGTGTTACCGGCCTGGCGTTTGCCGGATGCAAAAATCTGGAAGCAATAACAGTCGCTCAAGGCAACGGTACATATATTTCTCAAGACGGCATTATATACGCCGACGGCCGGAGAACCCTTATTATCTACCCGCCGGGAAAGAATGACGGGAATACAATAATCCCCGCAGTAATTGAAGATGAAATTGAGCTAGCACCGGCAGTGACCGGATTTGCCTCCATCTCTTCCTCTACCACCACGCTCGCCATGTATTCGTTTACAGACGTCAGCAGCATAACATCACTGCTCATACCGGCGACAGTGTCCGAAATCAACAGTCAGGCTTTTCATAAAACTAGCCTCTCAGACAATTATACCCTTAAAAGCATTTACTTCAACCGTTCAAGGCCCGTAGCGCTGGCGGCAGCCTACAAAAACTCTTTATTCAATGACACCACCGCCTATGTGCCCAAGACCACGAAAAAAGCCTATACAGACGCATATAAAGATATATTCAAAGCAATTGAGGACAATACTCACCCCGACGCGGAGCTGCTTGGCGTTATGTTAAGAGGCTATGTCGGCATCGGCGACTTTGTCCAGGATAACTATAAGGACATCTCTCAACTGAACGTTGACGGCAAGCCCTACAACGATCAGCCTATAATAAACGACATTGATAATAAATATCTTGTAGACGGCGAAGGCCCCCTCCCATATATTGACGTTGAAGCTGAAGAAATCGTGGCAGACAGCCTGCCCGATGGCTTTACCGTCGCGGCCTTCAGCGTGAACGGTGAAAAAACATGGACGGCGGGCGATCTCAGCGCCGCAAACGCAAGGCTTACCACCGCGTTCAACAGCGCAAGCGTCATCGTATTGGCAAACGCTTACAACACAACTACCAGAAAGCCCGCTATCGGCTCCGACACTATAACGTTCATGCCGGTGCGAGCGCGCCCCGGCGGCAATACATATAAATTGAAGCTGTATTACAGCGACGATGATAAATGGGGCTTGGCCAAAGCTCCTGAAACAAATTTCAGCTCTCTGATGGACGATCTTTTCATAGTTCAAGCCGGGCCGGACGGCAAGCTGCCGGCAAACCCCGAATGGGTCAAAATGTCGGCCTCTGGCAACACAATCGCCGATCTGCCTCCAAAAGGCACAAAGAAAACTACATATTTCCTGCGTAACGCCGCGACTTCGACCAGCATAACCACTTATTTACCCGCCGGAAGGCCGTGGAAGGTCACGCCCGCCACAAAAAGCAAAGCGCCCAGTTATAAGGTCAACTACAAAAAGGAAATATTAGCGCTGAAAAAAGGCGATGTGCTGATGATAAAAGGAGAAGCAGACGAGCCTGATACACCTGTTGACGGCCCGAATCTTGTGAAAACAGACTTCAATGTTTCTGAGCATGATTTTTACGGCAAGACACTCAAAATAACAAAGGCGGCGACGGGCAAAAGACCCGCCAGTATGACACTGGAGCTTAAAATCGCCGAACGCGCGGAATTGGTACCCCCAACGATAACAACAGCTAATGGCAAAATCACAACCGACCTGAAAAAATATGAGTTCTACAACGGCACAAAGTGGGGTAAGCTGCCGAAAGTTTCAGCCTCAGCCGAGTTCCCCGTCCGCGTAAAGCAAAATGCCAAGGTCAACAAAGCAGGTATGACCGGCAACGCCGCCAGTCTGCCCGGCACAATTACACTCACATGGGGCGTCTATGACGAGGAAAAAAACAAGAGCGGTATATTGACCGCAGAGATAACACCGCCCGAACCACCTGAAATCCCTGATGGCGGCGGCAGTGGTGGCGAATCTGGCGACGGCGGTGACGACGAAACAACACCCGAAACACCTGAAGATGGCGATGACGACGACGGCGAAACAACAATCGATCCGTAGGGGCGACCGTCCTCGGTCGCCCGTCGTTCCCAAAACGCAACACACCACAACGGCGCGATGAGGACATCACGCCCTACGCACGCAACCCGCCGCCGTTCCCGTCCCATGTAGGGGCGACCGTCCTCGGTCGCCCGCCGCGTCCCAACCACCGCCCGGCCCCCAAAATGTTTCACGTGAAACATTTTGGGGGTGCGACATTTTGCGACATCGGCGCGCGTTAAAACCGCGGACGGCCAATGGCAAACGGCGCATGGGCGGAACCGCGGACGGCCAATGGCCGCCCCTACAAATACGTTCCCGTCCCCATGTAGGGGCGACCGTCCCCGGTCGCCCGTCGCGTCCCAAAACGCAACACACCACAACGGCGCGATGAGGACATCGCGCCCTACGGCATGTCGGGTTTCGTAGGGCGCGGCATCCCTGACGCGCCGTGTATGTTTCGCAATATCAAAAGAGCGGGGTTCACCCGCTCTTTTTGCGCTCTATTGTATCTCCTGATCCAGCGACTTGAAAATATCACAGTCAAAAAAATCTATGACAGTGATGTTCAGCCCGTCGCTGAGTTTTTTTATCGTTGCGATTGTCGTGCTGTTATTTCTGCCGCTCGTGATATTGTTGATAGTGGACTGCGTAACACCGCTGACCGTTCCGAGCTTGTTCAGCGTTATCCCCCTTTCACGGCATAAATCAACTATCCGTTCCTTAACCGCGTTCCCGATTGTCACATCGTCACCGCCAAATCAAACTATATAAGATATAGTATGCCAAAAAATGTTCAAATAGTTTACCTCTTTTGAGTTGACATTAATCAAAAGCTGTGATATAATAGGCTTCAACATTATTTAATATGCCGAGGTTGCGTCATGACATTGCACGAACATCTCTTGCTGAATAAGCAGGCAAAACAGCTGGCTATGCTTGATATCGTGGTTGACCAGGAGCGCATTGAATTCCAAAGGCTGATAAAACAGGGTATTCCTCATGACGACCCGAGAGTATCTTCGGCGCTGGAGCGGCTTGAAAAAGCCCGCGCCGAGCGTGAGCTGCTGAGCGCCGAATACGACAGCTCGAAAAAAATCTTCGGCATCGCGCCGTAAAAGGGGACGCGCACCGTGCGTCCTCTATCCCTGCTTCCACAGCTTGACATACCCCCAGCTGTGGAGCTGGACAATAAAGATCGCCAGAAACGGGAACAGTATCATACCGAAAACCCCCATCAATTTATATCCGGCGTATATCGCCAGTAGCGATACCAGCGGCGGCAGCCCTATTTGCGCGCCGACGACGCGCGGCTCGGATATTCCGCGCACAAGCGTCAATACTAAGTATAGAACAGAGAGCCCTATGCCCATGCCCGTGTCGCCGGTGACAAAGCAGAACACCGCCCACGGCAGCAGAATGATACCGCTGCCGACGACGGGCAGCGCGTCTACAACCGCGATGACGCCGACCATTATCACCGTGTACTCCACGCGCAGCGCCATAAAGCCTATAAACGCCAGCCCGGCGTTCATTGCGATTAAAATGCCCTGCGCCTTCAGCCATTTCCCCAGCGTGGGCATAAAGCTCCGCCCTATCTTCAAAACGTGCCCGCGCCGGTTTTGCGGCACCTGAGCCATAATGAAACGCGTCACGCCCGGGTAGTCAGCGCTTATCATATATATAGAGAGCGTCAGCGCTATGCCGAACAGCGCGATGGCGGGCAGCGCGCCCACAACGCCCGTGATGAAGTTCCCAAGCCACGCGTAAAGCTCGCCCGGGATATTAACGCCCTCGCGTATCATCTTCTCCGCGCTGGAGCGCAGAAAGTCTTGCAGCTCGGCCGGCGCGGCGGTGACGACGGCCTCCAGCCTGATATTCAGGTCCCGCGACATAACGGGCAGCTTTGCCATCAGATCGGGCAGCTGGCGCAAAAGCCGCCCCGTTTCATACGAGATTCTCGAGATAAGCATGTATGTCAGCCCCGCGAGCGCGCCTATCAGCACGACTGTCACCGACAGCGACGCCGCCCAGCGCGGCAGCCGCGCGCGTTTTATCAGCCATCTCACGGGCCGTTCGATAAGCATGGCGATTAGAAATCCCAGCATAAACGGCATAAGCACGGGCAAAACCCAGCGCCAGAACAGCCAGATTCCGGCGGCCGCGGCCGCTGTTATAAAAAATTTTTTAACCGGCGCCGTCAACTGTAAAAACACCTCTTTATCTAGTTTAGACAGGCATACGGCGATTTAGACCTCGCGGCGCGGCGGCGGCAATTTATATCTTGAAAACTTTTTTCTCTTTATTTTTACATTTTTCTATTGCAAAAAATAAATTACCGTGGTATACTCTTTATTAATTAGCTCTATCTCATAATTTTTTTAGGGGGCATACTCTCATGAAAAACTTGCGCGTATCAATGAAACTGATCGTCAGTTTCCTTTTGGCCGCATTATTGACCGGTATTGTGGGCTTCGTCGGCATACTCGGCATGATGCAGATTAACAGCGGGGCTTCCGACATGTACGATCTCCAAACCGTCCCTCTGCCGTATATGGGCAAAGCCATCGAGATGCTGCAGCGCCAGCGCGCCTGTATGCGCGAATATCTCGTTGGCGCGGCTATCGGCGACTTCGACTTGATTGAAGACGCCCACGACAGGGCACTTGCGTATCACAGAGAGCTGGGAGACGAGCTGGCTCTGTACCGCGCGACTATCAGAACCGATGTTGCGCTGGCCGCTTTCGACGACGCTTTGAGATTGTATAATTCCGCTTTCCAGGAATGTATGGAAACTATCTATCAGGGCGCTAAGAGGGGCGACGACGCGGCGGAGCTTTATGTTCTGATGGGGACATACACAGCCGACACCAACAGAGTCGTCGATATGTTCGACGACGTCCTCCAGATGAAGATCGACCTCGCGGCAGACTCCAACGCACAGGGCGACTCTACATTTACGTCAATGCTTATCCTTATCCTCGTCGTGCTGGTCGCCGCCATAGTCATCTCCATGTTTCTGGCTTTCTATATCTCCCGCCTTATCAGCAAGCCGCTGGCCCTGCTCACCGCTTTCATGCAAAAGGCCGGCACTACGGGCGATATAACCCTTGCTCCGCAGGATGTTGACACGATCGGCAAGTACGGGGAGATCAAGGACGAGGTCGGTCAGACAATCTTCGCGGCGGCCGCCTTTGTCAAACGCATGAATACAATCGGCGAAATTCTCGGGAATGTCGCCGCCGGCGACCTGACCCACGACATCGACCCGCTGTCCGACAGGGATGTAATGGGCAACGCCCTTCATAAAATGGTGACCAATCTCAACGACATGTTCGGCGAGATAAACAACTCCACCACGCAGGTTTCCGACGGCTCGAAGCAGATCGCCGACGGCGCTCAGGCTCTGGCGCAAGGCTCGACCCAACAGGCCGCGGCGGTGCAGGAGCTGTCCAGCTCGATCTCCGAGATCGCGCAGAAAACCAAAGAGAACGCCGAAATGGCCGGCAAAGCCGCCAACCTCGCGGGCGCCATCAAGCAGAACGCCGAAAAGGGCAGCCGCCAGATGGACGAAATGATGGGCGCGGTTAAGGAAATAAACCAAGCCAGCCAGAATATAAATAAAGTAATAAGCGTTATCGACAACATCGCGTTCCAGACGAACATCCTCGCGCTCAACGCGGCGGTCGAAGCGGCGAGAGCCGGTCAGCACGGCAAGGGCTTTGCGGTCGTCGCCGAGGAGGTCCGCAGCTTGGCGTCAAAGAGCGCTGAAGCGGCGAAGGAGACCGGCGCTTTGATTGCCAACTCGATGGAGAAGGCGGAGCTGGGCGCCCGCATCGCGGACGAGACGGCCGCCAGCCTGACGGAGATCGTGTCCGGCATCAACGAGAGCACGCAGCTTGTCAGCGAGATCGCCAAGTCCTCGGAGGAGCAGTCGCTGGGTATCTCGCAGGTCAACAGGGGAATTGATCAGGTGGCGCAGGTTGTTCAGCAGAACAGCGCGACTGCCGAGGAGAGCGCGGCGGCCAGCGAGGAAATGAGCGGCCAGTCGCATATGCTTGAGGAGCTGATTGCCCAGTTTAAGCTGAGGGGCGGCGTTACGGCAAAGAAATCCCTTGGCGCGGCGAAGCCCAAGAAGCAGCTGGTTATGCCTGAGAAGACCTCTTACGCGCCGCCGGCAGGCGACAGCGACTTCGGCAAGTACTAAAATATGCATCTGATAGCGGGCGGCTGACAGCCGCCCCTATGGAATTAAATTCCCGTTAGGGGTCACGCGCGGGCGGGGGTTTTCCCCGCCCATTTGATATGAGGTGATTAACATGCCGGAAATTGAAAAGCAACCCGAATCCGTGATGCCGCCGGTGGATGCTCTGGCGACCGTGCAGGTCACGGTGAACAGGCTTGAGGCGTCCGTTATCCTGAGTCCGCCGCAGTACGGCGGCGCGCCGGTCACGCTTGAGCTTCTGCAAAGCGCGATCGCCAAAAAGGGTGTCGTTTTCGGCGTGGATCAGGCCCGGCTTCAGGCCCTTGCGGACGAGCCGGTTTACGGCGAGTTTGTTGTGATAGCCGAGGGCAAGCCGCCCGAGAACGGCGAGGACGCGAAGCTGAATTACTATGTACGGCTGCAAAGCGAGATAAAGCCCAAGGAAAACCCCGACGGGTCGGTCGATTTCAAGGATCTGGGGCTTATCGAATATGTCGAGCAGGGCACTCTGCTGTGTGATAAAACCCCGCTCACGCAGGGCACGCCGGGTTCCGACGTGTTGGGAGCGCCGCTTGCGGCAAAGCCCGGCAAGGATATATCCATGCCGGTGGGCAAAAACACGGTACTGTCCGAAGACAAGCTCAAGCTGCACGCGGGCATCGGCGGTCAGGCCGATTATGTGAACAAGAAAATCAACGTACTTAACACTTATACGGTAGAGGACGACGTATCGACGGCGACCGGCAACATCCAGTTTATGGGCAATGTTGTTGTGATGGGCGGCGTCGCGGCGGGATTTAACGTGCAGGCGAGCGGCAACATAGATATACACGGCGTGGTGGAGTCGGCGCATATTACCGCGGGCGGCTCGATCATTGTCCGCGGCGGCTTTAACGGCGGCGCGGGCGGCGTGCTTGACGCGGGCGCCAACATCACCTGCCGCTATATACAGGGCGGGCGCGTCACCCTCGGCGGCAATCTGGAGACGTCTTATATCATCAACACCACCGTCCAGTGCGGCGGGAGCGTCAATCTTGTCGGCAAGGGGCTGATCGTGGGCGGCCATATCGCGGCCAGAACCTCCGTCACGGCCAACACCTTGGGGAGCGCGACTTCCCATGCCGCCACGATTATAGAGACGGGCAGCGACCCGCTGCTGGTCAAGCGCTCCGTCGATATACCAAAGGAGCTGGAGGTCTGCAAAAAGAATATCAGGAGCCTTGAGCCTCTGACCACCGCGCTTATACAGCTGAAGGCGCTGGGGCGCCTGACCCCCGACAAAGCCGCGAACCTGGAGAAATCCAAACACGCGCTCGAGCTGCTGAAAATAGCGCAGGTGAACCTTGAGGACGAATACGCGGAGGTTCAGCAGCAGCTGGCCGACCTTGGCAGCGGTTTTGTCAGGGTTCTGAAATCGGCGTATCCCGGGGTGAAAATAATCATCGGCGCGGAGCAGTTCCCGCTGCAAAAGGATTACACCTTCACACGCTTCTCGCGCAACAAGGGAGAGTCGATAGCGATCGGCCCCGCGCGGTAGATATACACGGCGCGCGTTGAAATCCCGCGCCTGTTACGACATATTGACGGCGTGTCAGGGATGCCGCGCCGTACAAACGGTTGCCGTTGTAGGGGACGCACACCCGGGCGTCCCGTGTTTGTTTTGCCGTCCCCAAAATGTTTCACGTGAAACATTTTGGGGGTGTGACATTTCACGACATTGAGGGTTTTCGTAGGGGCGGCAATTTGCCGCCCGTTGGGGGGGGATGACGGCGCGCCGTGGGGGACGGCGGCAATCGTCTTTGCCCGGCAGGGCACCTGCCCGGCGGGACGCCGAGGGCGTCGTCCCCTACAGGGTGACGGGGTCAAATTATGAACGGGCGGCAGGTTGCCGCCCCTACGTGTTTATTGACGCTGCGATTGCGTTTCCCATTTCGCTTGTGCCCAGCAGCACACACCCTTCGCTCATTATATCGGCGGTGCGGAAGCCCTTGGCGAACGCCTCAGATACGGCGTGTTCTACCGCGGCGGCCTCGCCGCTCAGGCCGAGCGAGATTCTGAGCAGCATCGCCGCCGACAGAATCATCGCCGCGGGGTTGGCCCTGTTCTGTCCGGCTATGTCCGGCGCCGAGCCGTGGATCGGCTCGTACAGCCCGAATGTCCCTGAGCCTAGGCTGGCCGACGGCAGCATACCTATCGAGCCGGTGAGCATGGCCGCCTCGTCCGACAATATATCGCCGAACATGTTCGACGTGACTATCACGTCGAACTGTTTCGGGTCGCGCACCAGCTGCATAGCGGCGTTATCGACCAGCATGTCGCTGTACTCCACATCGGGATATTCCTCTTTCAGCCTGTGCATTACCTCCCGCCACAGCCGCGAGGTTTCCAGCACGTTCGCCTTATCTACGGAGCAAAGCCTTTTCGCTTGCGCCAGCCTGAACGCCGCGCGCCCGACGCGCTCGATCTCATACGCGCTGTAGCGCTCGGTGTCGAACGCGGATTCCATGCCGTTTGCGTCCGTTTCACGGCCGCGCTCCCCGAAGTATATGCCGCCGGTCAGCTCACGCACTATCATAATGTCAAAACCGCCGCCTGCTATCTCCGGCTTTAACGGACAGGCGGCCGCCAGCTCGCCGAACAGCTTGGCCGGACGGAGGTTGGCGAACAGCCCCAGCGCCGAACGTATGCCCAAAAGCCCCGTTTCGGGACGCAGATGCCCGGGCAGTTTGTCCCACTTGGGGCCGCCGACCGCGCCCAGCAGCACGCCGTCGGACGCCTTGCAAACCGCGACGGTTTCTTCCGGCAGCGGAACGCCGTGTTTATCGACGGCGCAGCCGCCCATATCCGCGTAAGCGAACCTGAACTCATGCCCGAATTTCTCCCCGACGGCCTCCAGAACCTTTACCGCCTCGGCGGTTATCTCCGGCCCTATGCCGTCGCCCGGGATCACGGCGATGTTATATTTCATCTCTCAGCGCCTCCAAAAGCCCGCCCGCCTTGATTACTCTCTGTATAAACTCCGGAAACGGCCGGGCGGTATATGTCATGTTTTTTGTCTTGTTTGAGATAACGCCGGTATCGAAGCTGATCTCGACCTCGTCGCCGCAGGATATGCCGGCCGCGGCTTCGGGGCACTCCAGTATCGCCAGCCCGATGTTTATGGCGTTGCGGTAGAATATCCGCGCGAACGACGACGCTATCACCGCCGAAACGCCGGACGCCCTGATAGCGATAGGCGCGTGTTCCCGCGACGAGCCGCAGCCGAAATTCGAGCCGGCGACGATGATGCCGCCGCCTTGGATTTTTCTCTGGAAATCGGGGTCGAGGTCCTCCATGCAATATTTCGCAAGCTCCTTGGGGTCGGAGGTGTTCAGACGGCGGGCGGGGATTATCACGTCGGTGTCCACGTTATCGCCGTATTTTATTACCTTGGGCATGATTTTACGCTCCTTTCAGCAGATGGACGATTAAAGATTTTCCGGCGAGCTAAGCGTGCCCGTCACGGCGGAGGCGGCGGCGACGGCGGGGCTTGCGAGAATAACCTCGCTCTCCGTATGTCCCATGCGCCCGACAAAGTTGCGGTTCGTGGTCGCCACGGCCCGCTCGCCCTTTGCCAGCACGCCCATATGCCCGCCGAGGCACGGCCCGCAGGTCGGCGTTGAGATGACGCAGCCCGCGTCAAGAAAAACCGTAAACAGCCCCTCGTCCATGGCCTGCCTGTATATCAGCTGCGTGGCGGGGATTATTATAACGCGCACGTTCTTTGCCGCTTTGCGGCCTTTCAGGATTGCGGCGGCGGCGCGGAGGTCCTCCAGCCTGCCGTTGGTGCAGGAGCCGATGACCACCTGATCTACCGGTATGCCGCCCGCCTCGTCAACGGTTTTGCAGTTGTCGGGCAGATGCGGAAGCGCCACCGTCGGGCGTATCGCGGAGAGGTCTATCTCAATCACCTCGTCGTACTCGGCGTCTGCGTCGGCAGAATATATCTCAAACGGGCGCGACACCTTGTCCCTGAGATACTCAAGCGCCGCGCCGTCAACGCCGAATATGCCGTTTTTCGCGCCGGCCTCGATCGCCATATTCGCCATGCACAGCCTGTCGTCAACGGACAGGGCCGCAACGCCGCCGCCGGTGAACTCCATCGACTTGTACAGCGCGCCGTCAACGCCTATCCTGCCGATGATATGCAGTATCACATCCTTGCCGGACACCCATTTTGCCGGCGCGCCGGTCAGCTTAAAGTTTATCGCCGCCGGAACCTTGAACCACGCGATACCCTTTGCCATGCCGGCCGCCATATCGGTGCTGCCCACGCCGGTTGAGAACGCGCCCAGCGCGCCGTAGGTGCAGGTGTGCGAATCCGCGCCGATGATAAGCTCGCCCGGCGCGGCAAGCCCCTTTTCAGGCAGCAGCGCGTGTTCTATGCCCATCTCGCCCACGTCGTAAAAGTGCAGGATGTCCTGCTCTTTGGCAAACTCTCTGACAAGCCGGCATTGCTCGGCCGCCTTTATGTCCTTGTTCGGCGTGAAGTGGTCCATGACCAGCGCGATCTTCTCCCTGTCGAACACCGGCCCGAAGCCCGCCGCGCGATAGGCCTTTATCGCCACCGGCGCCGTTATGTCGTTGCCCAGCACAAGGTCCGTTTTCGCCTTGATAAGCTGCCCCGGCTCCACGGCGTCAAGCCCCGCGTGCGCCGCCAATATCTTCTGGCTCATAGTCATGCCCATTTTCAGCTCTCCTTTATTATACGGTTACCGTCGGGGGTTCGGGGGCTTGCCCCCGTGTTGCCCGGCAGGGTTCCTGCCTCTCCTTCAAGAGTTTATACTCGATCGAATCGGTCAGCGCCTTCCACGACGCGTGTATGATATTCGTCGATACGCCGATTGTCGTCCACACGTCCGCGCCGTCCGTGGACTGAATGAGAACGCGCACCTTCGCGGCGGTGGCGTCGCGGCTCTCCAAAACGCGCACCTTGAAGTCCGTCAGCCGCATCTTTTTAAGCGAAGGGTAAAAGCCCTCCAGCGCGCGCCTCAGCGCCCTGTCCATGGCGTTGACGGGGCCGTCGCCCTCGGCCGCGGAAATCTCCTCGCTGCCGTCCACGCTGACCTTGACGATGGCGGAGCAGGTCGTGTCCTGATCGTTTAGGATATGATAATGCTCCAGGTCGAAAAACGTGCGGCTGAGCCCCAGCCGCTTGCGCACCACAAGCTCAAAGCTCGCCTCGGCCGACTCGAACTGATAGCCCTCAAACTCCAGCTGCTTTAACAGGGCGGTAACATCGGCGGCCTCGGGCGAATCCTTGTCCAGCCCGGGCATAAGACGCCGCAGCACCGGCAGTATCGCGCCGCGCCCCGAAATCTCGCTTGTGAGGAAGCGGCGCTTGTTGCCCACGGACTCCGGCGGAATATGCTCAAACGACTCCGCGCTTTTTGAAACCCCGTCGATGTGCATCCCAGCCTTGTGCGCGAACGCGCTCACGCCGACGAACGGCGCGCTGTTGTCGGGCGCTAAGTTGGCTATCTCGCTGATTATACGCGCCGTTTCGGTGATTTGCGCAATATGCGGGATACAGTCATATCCCAGCTTGAGCTGCAGCCCGGGTATGACCGTACTCAGCGCGGCGTTGCCGCAACGCTCGCCGAAGCCCGTGCAGGTCCCCTGCACATGCAAAGCGCCCGCCTTTACAGCCATTACGGAGTTGGCCGCGGCGCTGCCGCAGTCGTTATGGCAGTGTATACCGATACGCGTCTTAAAGCGCTCCGTCACGGCCTTTGTAATATCGTATATCTCGTCGGGGAAGCAGCCGCCGTTGGTGTCGCAGAGGACAAGGCAGTCCGCGCCGCCCGCGCGCGCGGCCTTCAGCACGTCCAGCGCGTAAGCGGGATTGCGTTTGTATCCGTCGAAAAAATGCTCGGCGTCAAATATGACCTCTTTGCCTCTGTCTTTGAAAAATCTCAGCGTGTCGGTTATCATCGCAAGGTTCTCGTCAAGCCCCGCGCGCAGCACCTCAGTGACGTGCAAATCCCACGCCTTGCCGAATATCACCGCGCACGGCGTTTCCGCCGCTAAGAGCGAGCGGCAGTTCAGGTCCTCCTCCGCGGTCACGTCACGGCGACGCGTCGCGCCGAACGCGGCCAGCCGCGCGTGCTTCAGCGCCATATGGCCGGCCTGCTCAAAAAACGCCAGATCCTTGGGGTTCGACCCGGGGTTGCCCGCCTCGATATATCTGACACCCAGATTATCCAAGGCCCTGACAATATCCAGCTTGTCGATAAGCGAGAACTGTATGCCCTCGCCCTGAGCGCCGTCCCTGAGCGTGGTGTCGAATATCTCGATTTTCAAGCTACACCTCCGTTGCCGCGCTTTTCATCGCCAGCTTGTTTACGCCGCTGAGATACGCCTTGACGCTGGCCTCGATTATATCCGTGGACAGCCCGCGGCCGGTCACTATCTCATTGCCGCGCCCCAGCTTGACAATCGCCTCGCCCAAGGCGTCCTCGCCCTCGGTCACGGAGCGTATCGAATAATCGAGCAGTGTGTAATGCCGGTCAACAATACGGTCGATGGCGTTGAACACAGCGTCGATGGGGCCGTCGCCGGTGCTGGAATCCTCTTTCTCCACGTCGTCCTTTTTCAGCTTGACGGCGGCCATCGCGGGGATCGTGCTGCCGCTGTTGACCACGAACCGCACGCACTGATAGCCGTTTTCGATCTCCAGGCTCTTGTCGCTGATCAGCGCGATTATGTCGTCGTCGCTGACGACCTTTTTGCGGTCGGCCAGCATTTTGAACTGCGCGAACGCGCTCTCGACATCCTCCTTTGACAGGCTGAAGCCGAGCGAGTTAAGCCTGTCCTCAAACGCGTGACGGCCCGAATGCTTGCCCAGCACGATTTTATTCGACGGTATCCCGATGTCCTCGGGTCTCATGATCTCATATGTGCTGCGGTTCGCCAGAACACCGTGCTGGTGTATGCCCGCCTCGTGCGCGAACGCGTTGGCGCCCACAATCGGCTTGGTCGCCGCGAGCGGCATTCCGATTATGCTGGACAGCGCGCGGCTCGAGCGGTATATCTGCCGCGTGTCAATATTCGTGACGGCGCCGAAGTACTCCTTCTTCGTGTGCAGCGCCAGCGCTATCTCCTCCAAAGCGGCGTTGCCCGCGCGCTCGCCGATGCCGTTTATCGTACACTCCGCCTGCGTTGCGCCCGCCTTGACGGCGGCCAGCGTATTCGCCACGGCCATGCCGAGGTCGTTGTGGCAGTGTACGGAAAGCCCGACGCGCTCTATGCCCTCCACGCGCTCTTTAAGATACGCGATAAGCTCGGCCATCTCGTGCGGCGTGGTATAGCCGACCGTGTCCGGCACATTTATCGTCGTCGCGCCGGCCGCGATAACGCCCGAGAAAACCTTTGCCAAAAAGTCCCAATCGCTGCGTGTCGCGTCCTCGGCGGAAAACTCGATATTCGGGCATAGCCCGCTCGCGTGGCGCACCGTTTCGACCGCGCGCTCCAGCACCTTCTCCGGCGGCATCTTCAGCTTATACTCCATATGCACCGGCGACGTCGCCAAAAAGAGATGGATACACGGATCCTTCGCGTGTTTAAGCGCCTCCCACGTGCGGTCGATGTCCCTCGCTATCGCGCGGGTCAGGCTCGCTACCGAGCAGTTTTTAACGGTTTGCGCGATGGTTTTAACCGCCTCGAAGTCGTCAGGCGACGATACGGCAAAGCCCGCCTCGATAACGTCCGCCCGCAGAGCCTCAAGCCGCGCGGCGACCTCCAGCTTTTCCTGCAAGTTCATGCTGCAGCCCGGGGACTGTTCCCCGTCGCGCAGCGTCGTGTCGAATATTTTGATTGTTCTCATCTTTTCCCTCCCGCAATTTTATTTTTTATATAGAAAACTCTATCGTTTTGCCGCCGGCCTCCGCCGTATAATCCCCGAAGCAGCCCGTTACGGTGATCTCGCCGTTCGCGTCCGTGACATGCTTCTCCTCCGCGAGCCACCACTCGCCCTTTATGCGCTTGCGCAGCTCGTCGTAGGCGGGCTTGGCTTTGCTGTCTTTTGTTATAAGCCCGGACGGCGCCCCGAGCCACAGCCCGTCGTTAAAGCTCCACCACGTCACGGCCTGTACCAGCGGATGCGCGAACAGCAGCTCGTAAAACTCCGCCGTTTCGGCCGCCTGCCGCTCCAGCCCGTCGGGCGTGGAGTGCCATTCGCTGTTTTTGTAGTCGTTAAGGTCGTCTATCTCCGGCGGCATCAGCGGGCCTGAAACAAGCGACACCTCCGTAAAATGCAGCGGCAGCTTGAACCGCGAGAACCGCTCCAGCACCTCCTGTATCGCTTCCGCGCCGCGATAGCCCTGGTGCATGTGCGTCTGCAAGCCGATCACGTCGATCTCAACTCCGGCGTCAAGCAGGCGCTCAATCAGCTCGGAATATCTCACCGAGAGGTCGAAGTCGTTTATAAGTAGCGTGGCCTCCGGCGCCGTTTCACGCGCTTTCTTAAAGACCAGCTCGCACAGTTTCTCCCTGCCGTACTCGTTGCAGATCCGCGTTATGCCGTTGTCGTACTTATCGAAAACGGGCATGATTACCGCCTCGTTTATCACGTCCCACATGTCAATAAGTCCCGCGAACTCACGCGTGTCGCGCTCGATCCTGTCAAGCTGCGCTTTAAGTATCCCGTCGTTAGGCAAAGCCATCAGCCAGTCCGCGCAGACCGTATGCCAGCAGAGCGGGTGGCCTTTAAGCGTAAACCCTTTCGCCGTCAGGAACTCTGCGGCTTTTTTCACCCTTTCGGTATCGGGTTTGCCGCGCTCAGGCTCAAACCTGCCCCAGTAGAACGGCAGCGTCACGGAGTTGAAAATGTCCGCCATTCTGTCATAGCGCTCCTCGGCGATAAGCCTGTCCGCGTCCGTCATCTGTCCGCTTGCGTAAGGCAGCGTGCTGAACTCCGAGCAGCCGAACAGAACGGCGTGTCTCTTCTGCCTGACCGTCACCTCGACGTCAGCGCCTTCGGCAGCCTTAATTGTTTTGCTTGCCGCGCGATGGGCATACCTGCTGTTGATTTTCATGTGAATCAACCTCCTGTTATAAATTTCAATGGTGTATCCGAATTAATAACTTTTCTCAACATTAAAATGATAGTCCGCGGCGCTTTGCGTGTCAATAAATGAAAAATAATTACTAATTGCGTTATGCTCATCAGGTGTTTGCGGGTCCGCGTTTTTGAAATCAGCCATTGATTCCCAAACAGAATAATCGCCCCACAGCTCGTCATTCGCAATCAATTTGCAAGAAATCAAGCCCTTTTGCTTTAAGACGAACACTTCATGAAACCTATCCGCGGCAAGCAGGAAATCAGGCACAGACGCGCCCTCTTTTAATTTATAAAACGTAAGTATGACGGCGTTTGACATAATAGTAACTCTCCTTTAGATAATATAAATTTTCAGCGTCACATCCGCTATATACTTTGAATTTGATGCACCGTTGACATCGCCGTGACGCCCGTCCGGCACAGCTCCAGAACCGTATACGAGTCTAATACCCCGATCAGCTCCCCGCACCGCGCCGTACTGCCCGTAAACTCCAGAATGATTTTGTTCTCGTCCTCATACGGCATTTTGCAGTCGAAGCCCGAGAGCGCCTCCGCCAGCGCCCCGCGCCTTGCCGCGGGGACGACCAGCTTTATAATCAGCAGCTCCCGCGCTATGGTTTCGGCGCCCGGCAGCAGCGCGACGCTCTTAACGTCCTCCAGCTTTTCCAGCTGCTTGATAATCTGATGTATCGCCGCGCCGTCGGTATGCGTCTGTATGGTGATGCGCGAGATGTCAGGGTCGTTCGTCTCACCCACCGACAGCGACGCGATGTTGTATCCCCGCCGGCTGAACAGCCCCGTCACCCGCATAAGCACGCCGAAATGGTTGTTCACCAGCAGCGCCAGCAGCCACGTATTCATTAAGCCTCACCCCGTCCCCTATCTGTTATCTGTATTTCGCGGGACGCCGAGGGCGTCGTCCCCTACATTTTCCCACTTGTTAATTGTTCATTGTTCATTGTTCATTGTAAATTATATCTCCTCCCGAGCCGCCCGGCGGTATCATAGGAAAAACCTTGGCGTCGGGATCGACCGTACAGTCGATAACGCACACGCGCCCCGAGCTGAGCGCCTTATCGAGCGCGGCCTCCGCCCCGGCCATCGTGTCCGCCTTAAAGCCCAAGCCGCCGAACCCCTCGCATATCTTAACGAAGTCGGCGTTTCTGCCCAGCGTCGTCGATACGAACCGCGAGCCGCAGAACATGCTCTGCCACTGCCGCACCATGCCCAAAACGCCGTTGTTCATAATAACAATCACTACCGGCAAGTTGTGCGTAACGGCGGTCGTCAGCTCCGTCAGGTTCATGTGGAAGCTGCCGTCGCCGGTCACCAGCACGACGGGCCTGTCCGGCGCCGCCGCCTTCGCGCCGATCGCCGCGCCCAAGCCGAAGCCCATGGCGCCCAGTCCACCGCTGGTAACAAACGAGCGCGGCCGCTCAAACGGGTAATACTGCGCCGCCCACATCTGATGCTGCCCAACATCCGTCACCAGTATCGCGTCTTCGCCAGCCAGCCTGCGGATCACGCGCATAAGGCCGCGCGGATTTATCCGCCGTTTATCGCCCCCGTCAGGCATAGGGTGTTCGGCCTTAAAGCGGAGTATGTCGCCGATCCAGCCGTCATCCTGATTTTCGGGGATCAGCAGCCTTTCCAGTACAACCTCCGCGCTGCCCCGTATATGCAGATCGCAGGTCACATTCTTGTCAAACTCGGCGGGGTCGATGTCCAGATGTATCAGCCGCGCGTTGGGCGCGAAGCGCTTGCGGTCGCCCGCGACGCGGTCGGAGAACCGCGAACACGCGCTTATCAGCAAATCGCAGCGTTCCCCCGCGAAGTTGGACGCCGGTGTGCCGTGCATCCCTATCATCCCAAGCATAAGCCGGTGATCCGACGGCAGCGCGGTCAGCCCCATCAGGCTTGCGGCAACGGGGATATTCCCCCGCTCCGCCAGCGTCCTTAACTGCCCGCAGGCATTGGCCGCCACCACTCCGCCGCCGCAGTAGATAAGCGGGCGCTTCGCTTTCGCAATCATATCGGCGGCGAGCTTCAGGCTGCCCTGATTCGGCGCGGCGGCCTCCCGCGGCTTATAGCCCCCAGCCGGAATATACTCGCAGTATTCCTCGGTGACATCCTTGGGAATATCCACCAGCACGGGGCCAGGCCGCCCCGACGCCGCTATAACAAACGCCTCTTTAACCGTATTTGCCAGCTCCGATATGTCCTGTACCAAAAAATTATGCTTTGTCACCGGCATGGTCACGCCGCAGATGTCAACCTCCTGAAACGTGTCGCGCCCCATCAGCGCGCGGGTCACATTGCCGGTTATCGCCACCAGCGGTACGGAATCCATATACGCGTTGGCGATACCCGTCACAAGATTTGTCGCGCCCGGTCCCGAGGTCGCCAGCGCCACGCCGCATTTCCCGCTGACGCGCGCGTAGCCGTCGGCGGCGTGGGCGCCGCCCTGCTCATGCGCGGGCATGATGATTTTTATTTTATCGCCGTATTCGCCGAGCGCGTCAAACATGCCCAGCACCGTACCGCCGGGATAACCGAATACGGTGTCAACGCCCTGCTCTATCAATGTCTTTACAAGTATTTGCGCGCCGGTCAACTCCATTTTTACAGCCGGTTCCTTTCTGAATTGGTCAATGCCAGTTTACCCTAAAACACAAAGGCTCGTCAATAGATTATCGAAAAAATAATTGTAAACCATTTTTAATTTTATAGTTGACAATGTTGGCGCGGCATGTTAATATAGTGCGGGGGTATCGAAATGCCGACAAAAAACAAAGTCCTTCAAATCCTCGAAAACAACCGCGAAACGGATGTTTCCGGCGAGCGGCTCGCCAAAACGCTGGACGTTTCGCGCGCCGCCGTCCACAAGGCCGTGAGCGAGCTGCGGCGCGACGGCCACATAATAAGCGCGTCGCCCAACAGGGGCTACAGGCTCTCGCGCCGTAACGACGTCGTGTCGGCGGAGGGCGTGAGGGCGTTTTTGGACGCGGAGCCATGGGACATACGCGTCTTTAAGTCGCTCCCGTCAACCAACCTGACCGCCAGACAGCTCGCCGTTGACGGCGCGGCGCACGGCACCGTGGTGATCGCCGACAGCCAATCCGCCGGACGCGGGCGCATGGGACGCGGTTTTTACTCCCCTCCCGGCTGCGGCGTCTATATGAGCGTTATCCTGCGCCCTGATTTTCCCGCGCGCGATGGTATGCTGCTGACCACGCTCGCGTCCGTCGCGGTATGCCGCGCTGTCGAGAGCTATGGTCTCAGCCCCAAGATCAAGTGGGTAAACGATATTCTGCTGGACGGCAAAAAGGTATGCGGCATCTCCACCGAAGCCGTCACCGATCTCGAAAGCGGCGGCATTGAGTTCGCCGTGCTGGGCATCGGCGTCAATGTGTCAACCGGCAGCTTCCCCGCGGAGCTGGAGAATATCGCGGCCTCCCTGCGGCTCGGCGGAAAGGCCGCCCGCAACGAGCTTGCCGCAAAAATACTCCGGCAGCTGTTTGCCGGTTTGGAGTTGATCGGCTCGGACGGGATCATCACGGAGTACAGAAAGCGCTCCGCCGTGCTGGGGCGCGAAATCGACGTCATACGTCACGATGGGACGGCGCGCGCGAAGGCCGTGGATATTGACGGCAGGGGAGGGCTTGTCGTGGAGCTTGAGGACGGGACGGCGGAAACCCTGATCTCCGGCGAAATAAGTATCAGAGGAAATTTTAACGGGATATAAAACATATTTAAGGAGAGGCTGTTATGAAACGTAAAATGTCCGTAAAGGATCTGATGCTGACCGCGCTGTTCGCGGCGCTGACGGCGATGCTGTCGCAGGTGTCATTTTACTTGCCGTTCACACCCGTGCCGTTCAATCTGGCCACCTTTTCCGTGTTTATGGCGGGCGGCCTGCTCGGCGCGGCAAGGGGCGGCATGAGCCAGCTTGTCTACGTGCTGCTGGGCGCGGCCGGTGCGCCCGTGTTCTCAAGGTTTTCCGGCGGGCTCGGTTATCTAACGGGGCCGACCGGCGGATTCATAGCGGGCTATGCCGCCGCCGCGTTTGTCATCGGACTTATTATTGCCAAGCTGCCGAAAAAAATGTTGTTCTATGCCGCCGCCATGATGGTTGGCGCGGTGTGCTACTTCACAATGGGAACGCTGTGGTTCATGTTCGTGACAAAAAACACGCTCGCCGCCGCGCTGGCGATGTGCGTGTTTCCCTATATCCCCGGCGATCTGCTGAAAATCGCGCTGGCCGCGATTCTGGTCAGGCGTCTCTTAATACCCAAATTCACCCGTTAACGACTCATCGTTTTCTATCCATTCCCCAACATCTATCACCCGATAATTCTCCTTGTCGTCCCTTATGTACACCTTTGAAATGCCCGCGTTGATAACCAGCCGTTTACACATCGCGCAGCAAACGGCGTTTTTGATATACTCGCCCGTGCCGGCTTCGATACCGGCAAGATACAGCGAGCTGCCAATCATATCCTTTCGCGGCGCGCTGATGATCGCGTTCGCCTCGGCGTGGACGCTGCGGCAAAGCTCATATCTCTCGCCGCGGGCGACCTTCCGCTCCTCCCGCACGCATGTCCCCATATCGGTGCAGTTTCTTCGCCCGCGCGGCGCGCCGACATAACCGGTGGCGATTATTTCGTCGTCTTTAACGATGACCGCGCCGTAATGCCGTCTGATACAGGTACACCTCTCCGACACCTGTTCCGCTATGTCTAAATAATAATTTACCTTGTCACGCCTGTCCATAAGCCTGTCCTCCCTATTTATCCGCGCCGGCTATCAGCTGCTTTGCCGTTTCCCGCGTCGCGTCCGTAACGTTTGTGCCGCCGATTATCCGCGCGATTTCCTCAACGCGCCCGTCCATATCAAGGTCACAGATTTTTGTCACCGTGCGGTCGCCCTCGACCGCTTTTTCTATGCGGAAATGCCTGTCCGCCGCCGCCGCGATCTGCGGCAGATGCGTCACGCACAACACCTGCCTGTCCCTCGACGCGTTTTTCAGCTTGACCGACACCTTTTGCGCGGCGCGCCCGCTGATACCGGCGTCAACCTCGTCAAAAACCATCGTCGGCACGCCGCCGTGTATTATGTTCATCAGCCCCAGCTGCACGCGCGACAGCTCGCCGCCCGACGCTATCTTGCTTAACGGCTTGGGCGGCTCTCCGGCGTTGGCCGAGAACAGGAACTCCGCCGTCTCCGCGCCGTTCCGGTACAGCCCGCTCTCCCTGAGCGCCACCTCAAACTCCGCGCTCGGCATATCCAGCTCCCGCAGCTCGCCGGCCAAAAGCCCCCGCATATCCGCCGCCGCCGCCGCCCGCGCCGCCGACAGCTCAACCGCCGCCGCCTTAACCCCGTCCAGCGCGCTCTCGCACAAAACATTCAGCTCCGCCAGACGCTCGTCGGATTTCTCTATCTTCTCCAGCTCATCCCTCGCGCTTTCGGCAAACGCGAGTATATCCTCCACGGCCGCGCCGTATTTGCGTTTAAGCCGGTACAGCAAATCCAGCCTTGCCTCAATACGCTCCAGCTCGTCAGGGTCGGCCTCCAGCTCATCCTTCAGCGCCCGTATCTCCTCCGCCGCGTCCTGAGCGTTATACATCACGTCCTGAACGCGCCCGTGCAAGCCCGACAGCTCCTCGCTTATCCCCGCGACGCCGGACAGCGCGCGGGCCGCCTCGCCGAGTATGTCCGCCGCGCTCCCGTCGCCGCCGTATATCAGCTGATAGGCCTCGGTCACGGCCTCCGCGACTCTGTGCGCGTTTTTCAAAAGACCGCGCCGCTCAGCGAGGTGCTTGTCCTCTTCCGGCCGCAAATCGGCCGCCGTTATTTCGTCAAGCTGATATGTCAAGGTGTCGGCGCGCCTCACCTTGTCCGCGTCGTCGCGCAGCAGCCGCCCGCGCTCCGCGTCCAACACCTTCCACTCGTCGTATTTTTCAATATACGCCGCCAGCGGCGTCTGCCCGTATTCGTCCAGTATCGCCAGATGGCTCTCCTCGTCGAGCAGCATCCGGCTGTCATGCTGTCCGTGGATCTGAACGAGCTTAGAACCCAGCTCCCTCAGCTGCGCGACCGTCACCGTCCGGCCCGCAGCGCGGCAGACCGTGCGGCCGTCCGCCATAATATCCCGCGAAACCGACAGCTCGCCGTCCCCGAGCTCCACGCCCAAGGTATCTCTTACCCACGCCAAAACCTCTTCACCCGCGCCGGTGAAAACGGCGCCCGCGTGCGCCGACGGCGCGCCGGTGCGCACCAGCTCGCGCGTTGTGCGCGCGCCCAGAACGGCGCCCAGGGCGTCGATCACTATCGACTTGCCCGCGCCTGTTTCGCCCGTCAGCAGGTTCAGCCCCCGTCCGAATATAATGTCCATGCTCTCGATGACGGCGATATTCTCTATGCGCAGATGGCTTAACATACTCATCTCAGCATAACATGTATGCGCTCGCAGAACTCCGCGGCCGCCTCATTCGAGCGCATCACCAGAAACGCCGTGTCGTCACCGGCCAGCGTCCCCACGATGCCCAGCCCCTCCGTCGCGTCCAGCGCCGAGCAGGCGCCCGAAGCAAGCCCGGGCAGTGTTTTAACGACTACGATATTCAGCGCCGAATCTATCTGCGTAACGCTCTCCTTGAATATTTTTATCAGCTTGTCGCTCTTGGGGCCCGCGCCCGCGCCGCCCGCCGTATAGCGGTAGCCGCCGCTCCTGACCGGCGTTTTTGTTATATTGAGCTCCTTTATATCCCGCGAAACGGTCGCCTGCGTCACCTCGAACCCCTCGCCGTTCAGCAGGGCGGTCAGCTCCTCCTGTGTCTCGACGACCCCGTTGTTTATCAGCTCCAACAGCTTCGCCTGCCGCCTCGATTTCATAGGCTCCCTCCTCCCAGCTTTTCGCTTATGATTTTATAGAAGTTCCGTTTTTTAACCCGTATCAGCTTGCACACGCGCTCCGAGCGCGTTATCTCCACATGCTCCCCCGTTTCCAAAGGTACGCCGCCGCGCCCGTCCACGGTCAAAAACGCGCCGTAGCCGCTGGTGCCCAGCGGCGTTATCTGCACGGCGCTGCCGCCGCTGAGTATGAGCTGGCGTATATGCAAATTGTGCGGGCAGATCGGCGTAACGGCGATATTTTCGATATGCGGCTCGATGATCGCGCCGCCCGCAGAGCAGGCGTAAGCCGTCGAGCCCGTGGGGGTTGACACAATCACGCCGTCGCCCATAAAGCGGGTCAGCGGCTCGCCGTTCGCCGACACCGCGAGGTCTACCACCCGCTGCGCCCCCGACACCACCGCGTCGTTCAGCGCGCAGTCGGTATAACGCGCCGCGCCGTCGTTTATTATCGAAACGTCAAGCATCATCCGCGTGTCCAGCTGATATTTCCCCGCCGCGGCAAGCTCCAAAAGATCCAGCTCGTCAATATCCAGCTCCGCCATAAAGCCCAGCCGCCCGAGATTTATCCCCAGCACCGGCACGTCATAGCGCGCCGCTATGCCGGCGCATTTCAGGATGGTTCCGTCGCCGCCCAGCGTGACGGCAAAGTCGGCTTTCTCAAAGATAACCGGCTCGTCCTCGTATACGCGGCAGACGCAGCCCAAGACGCCGAGCCTGTCCTTCACCCTTCCGGTAACGGCAAAATCCGGGTCGCGGCGCGTATTCACAAATAAAACGGCTAAAGGCATGAGTGCGCATCTCCCACAATCTGTTGTATCGGCGGCGCTCCGCGGACATCCGCCGCGGATATAAACGCCAGATATTCAATATTCCCCTCGGGCCCTCGGACGGGGCTGTATGTCAGCCCGCATACGCCGAAGCCCGCGTTTTTCGCGTAACCGGTAAATTTCTCCAGCACCTGCTCGTGTACGGACGGCGAACGTACAACGCCCTTTTTGCCAACCATTTCGCGGCCCGCCTCAAACTGCGGCTTGACAAGGCATACTGCTTTACAGTCGGTTTTCAGCAGCGCGCGCACCGGCGGCAGCACAAGCCCGAGAGATATAAACGACACGTCGATCACCGCCATATCAAGGGCTTGCCCGATTCTATCGAGCGTCAGATAGCGTATATTCGTGCGCTCCAAAACGGTGACGCGCCCGTCGTTTCTCAGGCTCCACGCCAGCTGCCCGTAGCCGACGTCCACCGCCCAGATATGCGCGGCCCCGCGCCTGAGCAGACAGTCCGTAAAGCCGCCGGTGCTGGCGCCCACGTCGATGATATTCAGTCCGGCCACGTCGATCTCAAATACGCTCAGCGCCTTTTCCAGCTTTTGCCCGCCGCGGCTTACAAAGCCGTCCTGATTGCCGCGCACGGTGATCTCCGCGTCTTCGTTTACAAGCTGCCCGGGCTTGTCCACCCGCTCCTCGCCGATATATACCAGACCGGACATGATCGTGGTTTTTGCGCGCTCGCGGCTTGGCACAAGCCCCTTGTCCGCCAGCAGCTGGTCCGCCCTGATTTTCACAGCGCTTTAACGGCTTTGTAAATGCCCGCCGCGTCAAGCCCCAGCCCGGCGCGCAGGCTTTCAGGCGCGCCGTGGGCGGCGAATCCGTCTATCGCCAGGCCCGGGTACCCGAGGCGCTGGGCGACCGACCCCTCGCGGCAGACCTCCTCAACAAACAGCACCCTTCCGCTCTCGGGCATATAAGCCGCGTCAACGGGCGTAAGGCGCATAATCTTGAGAACGCCGGCCGATATGCCGTCGTCCGCCAGCATGCCCGCGGCGGCAAGCGCGTCGTTTACCGTTGTGCCGTAAACGGCGAGGGTAATGTCGCCGCCCTTGCGGAGCATGATGTTTTTCAGCGAATTTCCCCTGTACGCGCCCTCCGGCCCGCGCGGATAGCGTATCGCCACGGGGGATTTCAGCTCCAGCGCGTATTTCAGGCAGGTGCGCAGCTCGTTATAGCAGGCGGGCGCGAGAACCGTCATGTTCGGTATGCTGTTCAGAAACGCAACGTCGAATACGCCATGATGCGTTTCGCCGTCGTCCACAAGCCCCGCGCGGTCAACGGCAAAGATGACCGGCAGATTCAGTATTGCGACGTCGTGTAGTATCTGGTCATATGCCCGCTGCAAAAAAGTGGAGTATATCGCGCAGACGGGGCGCAGCCCCTGTTTCGCCATGCCCGCCGCCATCGTGACCGCGTGCTCCTCGCAGATGCCCACATCGAAGAAGCGCTTGGGCAGCTTTTTGGAAAACTGCCTCAGCCCCGTCGCGTCGCCCATCGCGGCGGTGACGGCGCATATGCGCCTGTCGTTGACGGCAAGCTCAAAGAGCGCTTTGCCGAACTCCGACGAGAACGACGGCTCGCCGTTTGCCTCCGGCACGCCCGTGACAACGTCAAACCGCGTGACGCCGTGGAACCGCGACGGGTTCCGCTCGGCGAAGCCGTACCCCTTGCCCTTTACCGTGTTGACATGCACCAGAACGGGCTTGTTCAGCCCTTTCGCGTATTCCAGCAGGCGTATCAGCGTTTTCAGATCATGCCCGTCGGCGGGGCCGAGGTATGTAAAGCCCATGCTCTCAAACAGCGAGCTGGGGAAGAAGTATTCCTTAATGCCCGTTTTCATTCTGTGCAGCGTCCTGTCCGCCGCGCGTCCGCCCGGGACGCTTACCACCATCCTGTGGTAAACCCTTTTCAGCTTAAAGTACTGCTGGCCGTTTCTCAGCCGCGCCAAATGCTTTGCCACGCCGCCGACATTGCGGGTTATCGACATCTCGTTATCGTTCAGTATGACGACCAGCCCCAACCCGCTGTGCCCCGCGTCGGCCAGCGCCTCATACGCCTGGCCGCCGGTGAGCGCGCCGTCGCCGATCACCGCCGCGACATGATAGCCGCCGCCAAGGATACTCCGCGCGCGCGCCATGCCCAGCGCCGCGGAGATGGAGGTTGACGCGTGGCCGGAGACGAACGCGTCGTGCGCGCTCTCACTGGGTTTAGGGAAGCCCGCGACGCCGCCGTAAGCGCGCAGGGAGCTTAACCCGCGTCCGGTCAGGAGCTTGTGCGTATAGCACTGGTGCCCGACGTCGAATATAAGGCGGTCAACGCCTGTGTTATAAACCTGATGCAGCGCGACCGTCAGCTCCACCGCGCCGAGGTTCGACGCGAGATGCCCGCCCGTCTGGGCTATATTGGCTATAAGGCGTTTGCGCAGCTCGGCGCATTCGGCCGTCAGTTCAGCCACGGACCTTTTCCGCATTATTTCACTTTCCTTTAACTATGTGTATCAAACGCCCTATCATCAGGACAATTTGTGTGTTGTGGCGCATGGCGACCGGCTTGAACAGCGCTTTGGCGCTCACCGTCAGCCCCGCCAGCAGCCCCGATACCACGAGCATCGTGGCCGTGACGGACGCCGAGAGGTCCCGGGTCAGGACGGTGACGATCGCCGCCGAGCTGACGCCGCTGACAATGCCGCAGATGTCGCCTACCATATCGCTGCAAAACGACGCCACCCTGTCGGCGTTTTTTATCAGCCTGATGCTCTCCGAGGCGCCCGTTACGCGGTTCGCCGCCATGGCGTGGAACGGCTTTTCAAGCGCCGTAGCCGCCGCGACCCCCAGCATATCGAAGCCCACGCCCAGCGCCACGAACACCAGCAGAATCAGCGCCGCCGATATAAGCCCCGCGCCGGACAGCGCGCGCGCCGAAAAAAGCGTCAGCGCAATGGAGATGGCAAACGACCACAAAAGCAGCCTAAGCGCCCATTTAATTGATGGTTTCACCCGTTTTTTCATAACTGATTACTCAAAACTTTTTAATACTCTCAGCAGTTTGGAATCAAACGTGTCAATCTCCGCGCCTTCAACGCTCATATACCCGACAAGAATACAATCAACAAAATCGAGATTGTTTTCCGCGAACAACTCCAGCCCTTTCAGAACAGCTTCCCTATTCGGCAATATACAGTTTGTTTTCACGAAAAAACTACAGAGCTGCCGGCCTATATCGTTCCGTTCCGCCTTATAAACTTTCAGCAAAACAAACACGACCTCACACAGAACCTCGACAGGAACATAAATTACATTGCGGTCAATAATCCGGCGGGCCTTAGACGACAACTCTTCATGGTCGTCAAGGATATAACGCAGAAGAACATTCGCGTCAGCTATCCGCATACTTTTCCGCCACCGCCCGTTCCCAGACACCGTCCTCTTCGTGTATAAGCGACGGGTCGGCATATTTTTTAAGGCAGCCGAAAGCCGAGCCTCTCTCCGCTGTCAATTTTTCCGGCAGCGGCCTGATGATGACTTCAACCTTTTTGCCAAGCAGCGACAGCGGCAAATCAAAAACGGAAGAAAGTTTGTCGCTCTCTATTGTTTTATACACGTAACTCATATATTCCTCCTGTTGCGTATACGGAGACGGTTCCCGGGATAAATCTTGCGGCATAGGTTCGGTTGGCTTTCCCCGTCCGCTGCCCCTCGTCGCCAACAGGGCGGTTTCCCATTAAAGCGAACGCCGCGGCGTTACCGCACGCGGGACCGAATTGCCGTTAAGCACGCACTGTAATCCCCCAGGAACCCCGTAAAGACGGTCTAGATGTTTTCCATAACGGGCCGCGCCGGACTCTAGCCTCTTTTGCAGACCGGCTTTCAAGGGGCGATAGCACGCTTCCGCGGCCACGGGCGGCGTGGTTTAATCCCCTATCCCGCCGATGTCCACTCAAGGCAGGCTACTCTGCACACAGCTTTCGCCGCAATGCAGGTTCTTCCCCGCTTCGTGGATTGCTCCACAAGAGCGGGTCTCCACGGCAAAAGGGTGTTGACCGCATGCCATTGCGGCCGGCCCTGAAGCCTTAACCCCCAGCACCCACCCCAAACTGGGCGTAAGAAGCAAGCACAAGGGACTTCATCGATGTGCCCTCAAACGGATTTTTAGGCCCGTCTTCAAGCCCGGGCGGCCCGACTAGAATACCGCGTCTCCGTATCTCAGTTTATCATATAAGCAGCCCGAACGCAAGCCCCATAAGCGCGCCGATCAAAACCTGAAACGGCGTGTGCCCCAGCAGCTCTTTCAGCTGGCGCTCAAACGCTTCCGGCGTGTTGACATGCTGCCAGTTCTCCATTAAAAAATTTATCCGCTTCGCCTGTTCGCCCGCGGCGCGCCGGATATTCAGCGCGTCGTACATGACCACCATCGCCACGATCGCCGCGATTGCGAATTCCGGCGACCCCGTGCCGCAGACCTTCCCAACCGTGGCAACAAGCGCCGTTACGGTGGCCGCGTGTGAGCTGGGCATACCGCCGGACTCAAACAGCCGGCTGAAGTCAAGTTTTCTGTTCATCAGCGAATAAATAATTATTTTCACCAGCTGCGCGGTGCAGAACGCCAGAACCGACACGTTCAGTATATAATTGCCCGTCAGCCAGTCCGTGTTATTACGGAAAAACGATACTAAAAACAGCAATAATGTCACCTCTCTGCGGATAACCCGCGGACGCGCGGCGCGCGCCCTTACATTTCGCGTTCGGACAGGCTGTCGGCAAGCGACAGCAGGAATGTGCTGTTATCAAACGGCGCGAGCGCTTCCTTCGCGGCGCCGGTAAGCCTGATTATTTCCCCCGCGCGGTCTATGCCGTCCGAACAGGGCCCGCCCATGTCGAGCATGTCGTCCCTGTACTGGAACGCCAAGCCCAGAGCGTTGGCGTAAGCCGCCGCCGCGTCCAGACCTTCAGCGCCCGCGCCTGCTATGATACAGCCCGCTTTAGCCGCGGCGATAAACAGCGCGCCTGTCTTCAGCCTGTACACCTCGCGCGTATCGGCGCAGCCCTCGATTTCCAGCGCCTGACCGCGCACCATGTCAAACGCGGCTCCGCCGACAGCATCGGCCAAAGCAGACGTCCTGCCGGACAGCAAAACCGTGGCATAGCTCAACAAACCGTCGCCGGCCAGCAGCGCCATAGCCTCGCCGTACACCTTATGGTTCGCGGGCCTGCCGCGCCGGAAGTTGTCGTCGTCCATACAGGGCAGGTCGTCATGGATCAGCGAATATGTGTGGATCAGCTCGACGGCGCACGCCGCAGGCAGCGCGTCCTCAGCCCTGCCGCCGCACATCTCGCAGAACGCCAGCGTGATAACGGGGCGTATACGCTTGCCGCCGGATAAAAGGCTGTAGCGCATGGCTCCGGCAAGCTTTGAGCCGTCGTCCTTCCACAGCTCCGACAGAAAGCCCTCGATCAGCTT
>Ga0099364_10000823_pt1 | contig 52492 bp, 49 predicted proteins | sample TergutTh196P3_FD_73070 | JGI IMG/M metagenome (GOLD analysis project Ga0099364, IMG submission 73070) | Microcerotermes parvus P3 segment gut microbial communities from Pointe-Noire, Republic of the Congo - Th196 P3 | ecosystem: Host-associated > Arthropoda: Insects > Digestive system > Gut ... | reverse complement strand
AAAAAGGCTATTCGGATTTAACGGATTTACACGGATTACGCGGATAAAAAAACGCGCCAGATAAAATCCGCGTAAATCCGTTAAATCCGTGTTTGATTTACACATTTTAGCTTCGTGCGTTTGTCGTGGTCGTGGAAAGACATCACATCTATTCGCAAAAGACAACTTTTGCGAATAGATGTGGGTGAATTTGCGTATATGGTGAAAATACTGCAATATGCACTATAGGTCATACACTATACAGGTCATACACTATACAGGTCATACACGACAGGCTCTTGTAGGGGGCGGACTTGTCCGCCCCGAGGTATGCACGTTCGTCAATTCGGGACGGATAACGTCCATTAACGCAGAGCGAGGCAACCTCGGGACGAATAAATCCGTCCCCTACGAAAAACCTACAAATACCCTGCAAGGGTGTGAATCTTCGTAATTTTATTTTAGGCAAAAACCCTGCAAATTCCAATAAAAAAACACCGCTTCCCATACCAAGTATTTACATGTATAATAACATCAATCAGACAAGGAGCGTACACCATGGAAAAATCAAAGCTAATCTCCCAAAACAAAAAAGCCTACCACGAATATTTTATAGAAGAAACATTCCAAGCAGGAATATCTCTATCTGGCACGGAGGTAAAATCTATGCGTGCAGGCAAATGCAACCTTAAAGAAAGCTACATTCGCATAGAGGGCAACTCGGCATTTATCGAGGGTATGCACATATCGCCGTATTCCCATGGAAATATTTTCAACCTAGAGCCGACACGCCGCCGCCGTCTGCTTCTTAACCGCAAGGAAATAAACAGGCTGCGCGCAGGCGTAACCCAAGAGGGCTACACAATCGTGCCGCTTAAAGCCTATTTTTCACGCTGTTATGTAAAAATCGACATAGCTCTCGCCAAGGGTAAAAAGCTGTACGACAAGCGCGAAGCCATAGCAAAGAAAACACAGGAACGGCAAATGCAGAGGGAGTATAAGCTCCCCTAGCCTACCCCGCTATATTCCAAGCTGGGAAAGCGACAAACTCAAGAAACAAATAATAGGGTGGTGTAGCTTATGGGAAAGCAAATCAATTTTTTTATGGATTCCGCAACCATGAGAGAGTTTGAAAGCTATGTTGTATCTGAGCTGAAATTTAACCTTTATATACAGGATAAGCAAGGCTATAATGTTTTCCGCGCTGATGCTTTTCCTAATGTGCCGCCAGTGCGAAGCGTAGCCTTTCATAAGGAGGATTTAGGAGAATTACTATACCGTAAGCACAAAAGCGGAGCAACAAGTGTTAATATCCATGAGTCCTATGCAATAGAGTTTAGTCCAACATATATTTTACATGAAAAGAAACACATTACCCGTGGGCGTATATATAGTGCAACCACATGGATAAGGCAGATTGAAAACGAAATTGCTTTGCAAAACTTGAAAAAATATCATGACAAACTTGCTAGATGGATACGAAAGAATATTCCTAAAAATTACGGTGAGTATCTTTCAGAATCATTGATTGAATTGCTAATGGACGGCTATACAACAGGTGTCTAAGGAGTATTTAGCTCCTATCAATCAAATCCAAAATCAGCTTAACCTCGCCCTTACCCATATTTAGGCTTTTTGCAATATCCGTGACGTTTTGGCCGCTTTCCCGCATTTCCCAAATCTTCTTATGCTTGGGGCTTGTAAAGGTGCGCGGCTTTTTTTGTGATGTTAAGATAGGCAAGCCAAGCCCTGCTAACTCGTCCTGCGAAACAATGCTTCCGCTGTCCTCGCCGCCGTCGCTCGCGTTAATGGCTTCGCTCCCGCTATTTCCGCTTGCTTCACTCGCGCCCACATTTCCGCTTGCTTCATTGATTTTTTCCGTGTATTTCGCCAACACCTCATTGATAACATCGTTACTTATGCTAGGAAGCTCTTTCTGCTTATCGTCCACGAGATTATACAAAAACAGCATGGCATTGTATTTTTCGTCAATTTCAGACTTGATTAACGCGCCAAGCCTGTTTATTTCCCCGATTGCAGAGTTTAGGGCCTCGTCCAGCTCGTCCACCGTTTTGGCAATACCTTTCGACTGTTCAAGCTGCTTTTCGCGCCGCCGCATAATAAGCATGGCAAAAAGTGCGGAAATAGTAACCGCCGTAAAGCCGATAATCAGCACAACAAGAATAATATTGATAGTCAACAAAAGACCTCCAAAGGGTGCAAGGATTATATCATTATATCATACAAGCTCTCGCCAGTAGCCTTAGGCTTTGGCTTGGGCTTTTCTTCGGGCTTGGTTCTTTTATGCTTAGGCTTGTACCCGCCGCCATGCCCCTGTCTGTCGGGGTCTACGTCTGGGTTGTCCGCGTTTTGCGTTTTTGCGACCTGCTGTTCCTGTTGCTTAACCTGCTTTTCGAGCCTGTCGGCAAACATCTGCGCGGCAATCTCTGGTCGGGCGGCGTTAGTCTGCCCTACCCTACCCGCATCACCCGAGTTTTGAATAGTTATAGTTACGTCTATGGGTCGTAGCATTTTAAAACCCCCTCCTGCATTTTCAGCCGCTAAATATTAGGCCCAATCGCGATTTTCTCGCCATTGTTCCGTAGCCTACAATTAGAAAGCTCGTCATTTATAGTCATTTGCGAGTTACCTATGGTAATACGCACGCCCGGGCGGATTACATTTTTCGCACTAACAATGCCGATATTGCCAGTGATTTTGCGTTTGACCTCGTCAATGTCGTTTTGCGTGCGTGTCATTTTTTCCCGCAAGACCATCTTCATGTTTACCATTTTTACCAAAATCGCCTTTTTGTCGTCCGTAAGCATATCCTTTTTACGCAAAACATTTAGCGTTTCTACGCCCTTTTCGCATTTATCGTACTCTATTTTCAATTTATTAAATTCCTCTATTAGCTCCTTTTGTCGGTTTATTTCCTTTGGCGAGCCGCCGACCTCTATGCTGGTAAATGTTCCCATAGGCGAGCCAATCGTGGAGGCTACGACCTTTTCGCCCGCCACCACGCTACCGCCTACTAGCAAGCCGTTTTTGCCCACAAGCATAACGCTGCCGTCACATTTTACCGTGCTTTTCCTAATAGAATCCGCAATAACATTGCCGCCCGCCGTAACCTTACAGCTCTCGATGAATTTTGCGGTAACGTCGTTTTCGGCTATTAACTCGCCCTTGTCCGCGCCCTGCACGCCGTTTCCGAGAATAATATTTCCGCCGGAAATCAGCTTCGCGGCCTCGCATACGCCCATAACCTCGATATTTCCTACTGCCTTTACCGTAAAGCCGCTAACTACGTTTCCGCGGATTGTCACCTGTCCATTAAAATCTACATCGCCCGTAGAGTTGTCAACATTTCCTTGTATTTCCAAATGCGGCGAAATATTTATTTTTCCGTCCGCAAGCAGAAGCTGGCCGCTTACGTCAGCAAGCAGATATTGCCCGTCGGGCGAAAGTGCCGTGCCTTTTCCGCGCGGAATGGGCGCGGCAGGGCGTGCCTTTGGCGCAGGAATCGCATTGCCGTAAACGTCAACGCCGTCCCTACCCTCGCTTGCGGCCACAGACGTAACAAGCACATCGCCGCGGTTGGTAACCTTAAACATATCTAGCTGTTTAAAATTGACCGTGCCGTCCTCCATGATTTTGGGCTTGGGCTTTACATTGCTTCTGTCAAAGTGAAATTTCAAATATCCGTCCGTTCCGCTTATGGGCGGCGTTCCCTGGGCGATAATTATTTTCTTGCCATAACGCTTGTTTTCGATTGCCGCGTTAATCAATTCGTCATTCGGCACAACTCGGCTGTCCTTGACTAGCTGTATAACGTCCTCCGCAGACAGCAGCCGTCCGTTATTGACTGGCTCTTGGAAGGTTATATACGCCTCCATGCGGTCGTCAGAAATTTGCACCCCTGCCGACTCGGGCGTTTGTATGATAGATGTACTATTAGAAATTTTAACGGTGACGTTTTGCTCCGCGCTTGCCGCCGCTTGGTTAAGCGTTACATAATCAACGTCCTTGATGCCATAGCTTTCCACAAATTCCATTATTTCCTGACGGCTGACACGAGGCGCGACAGCGTTATTAAGCGAAAGATAGATACCATCTTCCTTTACCATTATGTCCATATTTTTTTCCATTACAGCAGACATAATATTTCCCCTCCCCTATTTTGCCTCGCCTTCGGCGATTTTTCATGTGCGACTTTACACTACCTTCTATGCCTTACAATTTCAACTCGCTATGTGTGTTCAGCCGTGACAAAATCAAAAGCAACTCACATTCGTCTGTTTTTTCATAAACAAGCAACCAGTCGGGCGTAATGTGACATTCTCTAAAGCCGTGCCAATTGCCAGTCAAAGCATGGTCGCGATATTTCTGCGGCAGTGGATTATCGTTTGCCAATTCCTCAATAATCCAGTCCAATAGAGCCATATTCTTTTTTTGTTTTTCGGCTTTTCGGTATTCTTTTCTGAATTTAGATGTCGTTATGATTTCACGCTTAGTCATCTTCGTTACCGCTTAAAATATCCTCACGCATAGCCCTTACCGATTTATAACGCTTCACATTCGGGTTGTTTTTTAGCTCCATAGCTTCTCTTTTTGCTTCTAATGCTTCCATATCAATATACGGTGTAGAATTAAAATCAAATGACAAAACCCCCTTAGGGCTGGTTGCTACCTTTGACATTCCGCTCACCCCTTAATCCTTGTCTTTCTAAGCAAACAACGCACTCTTAAAACGACCTAAACGCCCCTTCAATTTCGCAAGCGCCCCTGTATGAATTTGAGAAATTCTTGACTCGGTCACCTTCATAATGCTGCTTATTTCCTTTAATGTCAAATCCTCGTAGTAATAGAGCGTTATAACTAGCTTTTCTTTTTCGGTCAATTTATCTATGGATTGTGCCAATATGTCTTGCAGCTCGTTTATTTCCGTTTGCTCCTCAGGCGATTCGGAGCGATTCGCCACAAGCGGCGCAAGCGTTGTTTCGTAGTTTTGTTCCATATATTCGTTAAGGCTAATTAGTGACACCACGGACGATTTCCGTATCAATTCCTGCGTTTCCTCTACGCTTATTTCTAGCCTTTCCGCAAGCTCGCCGTCTGTGGGCGGTCTGCCTAGCTGTTCCTCTAGCTGTGAATACGCCTTTTCTAGCTGTTTGTTTTTTTGTCTATGCGTTCTCGGAACCCAGTCCATCATACGAATTTGGTCGATAATCGCGCCGCGAATACGAAACGACGCGTAGGTTTCAAATTTTACGCCCTTTTTGTTGTCATATTTTTCTATAGCGTCTATTAAGCCAAAAATACCATACCCCATTAAATCGTCAAACTCAACATGCTGACCGACATGAATTATTAGCCTACCCGCCACATACTTAACCAGCGGCGCGTAATGCAAAATCAATTTTTCTTTTAGCGCAGGGCTTTTGTTGGCAATATATTCCTGCCATACATTTTCAATGCTTGTCATCTATATCGCTCACAATTCTAGGGCGTTACACACTCCACCCTTAATCGAGGGGTTCTACGTATTCCTCAAACAGCGTTTCGTCCAAAAGCGGCTCGGCAAGAAGCAAGCCCTCTGGAGCTTCTGCCCCCTCGGCCTCTAGGCTTGCCATGAATTTCTGATATTCCTCGTCCTCGGATAGGTCGTAGTCTACCACGCCCGTGTTAAACACCTGCGAAATAAGAATACTACGCACTATATGCCCCACAAAGTAAAAGAACACTATAGCAAAGCTCACCCACAACGCCATAGTAAACAAATGAAACGGCAGCCCAAAGAACAAATGCCACACGAAGCCAACCGTAAGCACTAGCCCCGCAAAAACGCAAATCAACAAATGCAGTCTGTTTAATTGGTACGACATCACATCACCCATTCTAAGAAGTTGTGTTTATAGCCCGAAATGCCGAATTGTCGCGGCGAATTTTCGCCAATCAAGGAGGGTTTCGCGCCGCGTGCTAGAGGCACGCAAGCGAAATCCCGACGCAGAGTGGCGGAAATTCGACCGACAAGGCGGCGTTGAGCGGCTATGAACACAGCTTCTATATAGTACGTATACTTTGCCCTATAGCCTTAATTATAAACCGTCCATCGTCTGCGTACAACTCCACCGTACGCCCAAAGCTGTCGCCGCATTCTGCCGCAAGCAGGGGTATACCGCTTAGGCGTAACGCTTTTTTTGTGGCTTCGGCGTTGCGGTCGCCTACGCGCAGGTTTTCTGACGTGGCATTAAACGCAAACATTTGCGCCCCGCCCGCTATTTTCGCCTTAATGTTTATTTTTCTCGCGCCTAGCTTTTCCATTTGCAAAATCAGTTCAATCAGTGCAGTATCCGCAAATTTTGCCTTGTTAGAATTATTGTGAATGGCTGTAGAATCGGGCAGCATGATATGCGCTAGGCCTGCCACCTTTGCCTTAGCGTCATACAGCGCGATACCGATACACGAACCAAGCCCAAGCGTGGTAAGAATACCAGGAGCCTTTGTCGCTTTCAAGTCTGCCATACCAACTACAATTTTACCAGTACCGGCCATAGTTATTCAACTCCTAAGCCACGTAATATCCTATAAAAAGAATGTAAATTTGGCACTAGAACGAAACAGCCCGAAAATTCCATGTCCTCAAGGCTTATTTTCGACTCGATAAAAAGCATTTTGTCCGACATTTTTCCAAATTCTATGGCTGGCACGGAAAGTATTGAGTTTGCCATATCTACGCACATAGACGGAATGGATTGGTTTATTTTACAATTTGTAAGACTGGACAGCGAGGTTAAATAGGAGCTAAGCATAATGTTTGCTACCTCTTGTACCGCCGACTGCTCCAGCTCGCCGAAATTGTATTTATTTTCCTCAGGCGGTATGGGCGTGCCAGTGACAAGCTCAATCACCTTATGCGCCGAATCCACCTCCATGAGGTGCATCATCATACCTTGAATATTGCCAGAAAGTGACACAAGAATGCCCACAAGAATATGCTCGGGGCCGCCCACTATGTCCGCGACATTTTCAAAATCGAGCCACGACACATTAGGCACAGGCATAGTCACCTTTCTGCCTATCATTTGTGAAAGAGCCGTCGCGGCATGGGCAGTACCCATACTGCCGATTTCTTTCAAAATGTCAAAATGCTCACTGCTGAATAAGTCCTCTGCTTTTTTTATCATTTTGGGTTACACTCCTTATATTTGTAGTTCGTTTAAATCATACCCAACCAACCACCGCATTAAAGCGGTAATATCAGCCGCGTTCACCACGCCGTCACCGTTTATGTCTGCGATACTTTGTAATATTACACCAAAGCCTACGTGTTCGGCAATATGCCGCGCCAAAAAAACCACGTCGGCGGAGCTTACGCTACGCGTTCAGTCTATGGAAACAGCTTCTATCTGTAGCCATTGTGCGGTTACTATGATGTTTGCTGTTATTTCGTTTAAATCTTTGTCCCAGCTGTCGAAAATATAGCCTTCGCGGATTGGGTCTTGGGGCGGAGTCACGCTCGTGCCGTAAACGATGTTGTCCTCCATGATATATGCTGTGTCGCCGTTTATGCTACCGCCATCTAGGTCAAAAACGACTAGGAATGTGGGGATTGGCTCGCATATCACGTTTACGAAAACATCACTGTCTATAATTATTGTGCGGACGTTGTCCTCGGTGCTGTCAATAACGGTACCGCCTTTTATTTCCCAGCTTGCTACTTGGTAGCCTGCATCGGGCGTGGCTGTAAATACCACGATTGTGCCTTTGTCTACTGTGAAGGGCGAGTCGGGGTAGCTGATATACTCTTGCTCCCCTACAACCACCCTAACAACCCTCCCACCCTCGTCCCATTCCACAGCACAGCCCACACTTTCCAACACCGCGCGTATAGGTAGCATAGTCCGTCCGCCTATTATTTGTGCGGGTACGTCTAGCGTGTGGCTTTCGCCATTCGTGGTAAAGGTGTCGCTACCCACGGCGATTATTACAGTGTCATTGTCACTGCGTAGCGTTACCTGCTGTGTGTCACGTTCCCATTCCACCACAAAGCCCAGCACCTCAAACACCCCACGCACAGGCACAAGCGTACGGCCACCCACAGCGACAGGAGCTTGGTCGGCAAAGTCTACCACCACGCCGTTTACGGCTACGTAGATTGGGTCGGTGGCTTGGATTGGGTCGGTTGCTTGGGTCACTGTTGCTAGCTCGATTGCGTGGATTGGCTCGGTGGCGTAGGTCACGACAATTGGTTCTTGCTCGTGAACGCCTATTGTTATGGGTTCGATTGATAGCTCGGGGTGATTGCGGAGCGTGTCAGTTATTAAATCGCCAATATCCTCTCGCGTTAAGCGTTTTTGTGCGGTCGCACTGCCAACAATTTCCGCACCTGCTACGAGTTGTCCGTTAGCTATTTCCGCATAATACCAATTGCGGGTATCTTGACAAAATTTGACAATATCGCCGTCAAGTGTTTCCCGCCATTTGAAAAATTCATCACCAAAATTTATGAGTGTAAGGGTTGTGCCGTCTGCTTGGGTTACGATAAATGGCTCGGGCGAAACAGGCACGGCTAAAACAGTTTTAATGGTTGTGTCCGTTATCAAAAGAGTAATAACAACGGCAATTAAGCACATACAAAACAGATTCTTTGCTTTTCTCATTGCAATCACCCTTCGGAGAAACGGGGCAACGCCCCTATCGTGCTTTTCTTAGCTCATTCCTCTGCATTTTATACATAAACTGTATAATCTGCTCCTGGTCTGACTCTGGCATCATAGCAAACCTAACGCCGTATTGATACGTAAATTTTGATTTTTCGGGCATATCGACCTTGGAACGGATAGAACCAAGCGCCACAATTAGCTCGTCGCCAAGCGGAATGGAAATATTTAGCAGTGTTCCCATCGGCAGGCTTTTGTTTGTGTAGATTTTTGTGCCGCCCGCGCTTAGGTCGGTTATTACGCCCTGCTCGCGCTCTGCCTTTTGGCCGCTTGTGTAAATTACGCTAAAGTTGACAGGAATAGCGCAGTTGAACCTAAACGCCGAGCGGCGTTGAATTTTTTCGCCGTCGTCGTCTATGTGGATTCGCACTACGTCAAAGCCGTCCACATCGGTATGGGCTACCAAGGTAGCCTTAAAGCAGTAAATAGCGTTGTCGGACATAAGCCGCAGACTTAGCCTGTCGCCTGCGTTCAGCTCGACAGGCCTATTGTTTTCAACAGGCGTATGCACAAGCACCTCTCGTTTTTCGGGTACAAAATCCTCTACCTTACAAACGAAGCCGCCAGCAGGGCTATCACTAGGGCGTTGAATCTGCACACGCACGCCCGATTTGAAATAGTCAATATACACCCGAACCTCCTAAAACCTAGGCAAACCGCCCTATTAGCTTCATTACAAAATTCTGAATATTGCCCTTTTTGCTTGCTTCCATATTTAAAAGATTTGCACACATTAGGCTATATTTATTCGCGCTTTCCGCAAAGGGATACTGCATAGACACAGGCCGCTGTTTTCTCACGGCGCGTACCAGGTACGAATCAAACGGAATATAGCCGAGGAAAAGCAATTTTATGCCAAGGAAGCGCGCCGATACGCCGTTCAGCTTTTCAAACACATCGTTGGCCTCCGCCTCGCTCATAACGCAGTTGATTACTAGCTTTAGCACGCCTATGTCGGGCATGGTCGCCTTTACCGACTTGATTAAGGCATACGCATCCGCTATCGCCGTTGGGTCGGGCGTAGTTACCACTATTGTGTCGGACGAGGCGCGTATAAAGTTTGTCACCGCGTTGGATATGCCCGCCCGCGTGTCGATTAAAATATAGTCAACTAAGCTGTCTAGCTGTATAAAGCCCTGTGTCAAGCGCGAAATTTGGTTGTCGGTCAAGTCTGTAAGCGCGGCCATTCCCGAGCCGCCCGACAAAAACATACAGCCCATAGGCCCTATGGTAAGCGCAGATTCCATGTCTACCGTGCCGTTCAAGACATCGGCCACGGTATACTTCGGCGCGACACCAAGCAGAATTTCCACATTTGCAAGCCCAAAATCCGCATCAATAATAGCGACACGCTTACCGAGCTTACGCATTTGGATAGCTAGGTTTATAGTAAAGTTAGACTTCCCTACCCCGCCCTTTCCGCTCGCTATAGAAATAACACGCGCGGACATAGTAGTCTTTATTTTTTCGGGCTGTGCGGCATTGTTGCTCTCTAGCATTAGCTCTCTAAGCCGTCTTGCTTGGTCTATTATCATTTTGTGTCCCTGCTTTCCGCGTAGGGGTGCGCTTCGCCCTCCACAAGGCCAAGCAGGGATTTTGCTACTTTATCTGGCTTGATGGCTTCCATATCGTCTGGTACATTTTGCCCAAAGGTTACATACGCCGCCTTTTTTCCCATCAAACAGCACAAATTCATAAGCGTGCCGAGTGCCTCTGCCTCGTCCAGCTTTGTGAAAATTAAATTAAAATCGGTTTGCTGGTCGAACATATTTACTATTTTGCATAGGTCATTGTATCTAGTTGTTATGCTTACCACCAAATACCGCTTGCTGTCGGGTATAGTGTCGAGCAGGGCTTTAAGCTCGCCCATGCTTTCGGCGTGCTTATGGCTTCGCCCTGCGGTATCTATTAGAACAATATCGCATTTGGCGCGTAATGCCTTTAGGTGTTCGTCCATTTCGCTTGCATTGTATACTACTCTTATATCAAGCCCCAAAATGTCGGCATAGGTTTTCAATTGTTCTACAGCGGCTATGCGGTACGTGTCGGCAGTAATCAGCCCGACCTTTAAATTGTGCTTTAGTGTCAAAACAGAAGATAGCTTGGCTATGGTCGTAGTCTTGCCTACCCCTGTAGGCCCCATGAACACGATTACCTGCGATTCGCCCTTTTTGCTAGTGTCAATCAAGGTAGAACCCTTTAGTGTATCAACAATACTGCTGTACACCGCCTTGATTAGAATACGAACGTCTACCTGGCTATCCTCGTCTACGCTTTCTAGCTCGCGTAGAATATGCTCCGCCACATCTGGCAGAACTTCTTGCTTAATCATTGTATCATAAAATAACTGCACCATGCTGTGTGCGTATTTTTGGTCTGGTTTTTTTGGCGTTTCCGCTTTGTTTTTTAGCTGATTGCTGTTTTCCTGCTCTATTTGGTTGGCGGCCTTTCGCGCTTCCTTTAACAAAATAGACATGGATTCCTCTATAGAGGAGGACGCGCTTGGCTTGCTTGCCTCTAGGTCGGTAGAAAGCGGCTTTTGTTCCTCACGCGCGGCGGGGGCTTTTGCTTCGGACTTGTTTATTAAGCCGATTAGCTCTAAATCGTCCTCGCACGCCGCTGTGATAATTACGCTCGGTTTTCTAAAAAACCCAAAGAAGCCTGTTTTAGGCTTTTGCTTTACGCTTATTATTGTTGCGCCCTCGCCCATTTCTTCTATTATAATGGGCATAAGGGCGGCCTCGCTCTTGCCTTCGTAGCGTTTTACCTTCATGTTACACTCACCATACCTACTGATTGGACTTCTGCCGTCTGGTCAATTTCGCCATAGCTCAATACGACCAAATCGGGGGCTATTTCGTCCACTAATTGTTTGAAATACATACGCACAAACGGCGATGTTAATATAATAGGCATAACGCCAAGTGACGTTAGCTTGCTTACCTCTTTTTTTAGGCTGTCGAATACCTTTTGGCTTAGCTGCGGGTCGATGTTTACGAAGCTGCCTATTTCCGTTTTTTGGATATTGCCTGTAAGCGCCTGTTCCAACGCAGGGTCGAGGGTGATTACCGTGTTTACGCCCTGCCCAAAGAATTTCTTGGAAATAGCGCGGCGTAACGAGGCGCGTACATATTCCGTAAGCATATCGGTGTCGCGCGTAATAGGCGCGTAATCCGCCAAAGTTTCCAAAATAGTCACAAGGTCGCGTATAGAAACATTTTCTTTTAACAGCTTGGAAAGCACCTTTTGTACCTCGCCCACGGACATATACTTGGGAATAAGCTCGTCAACAAGCACGGTATGCGTTTCCTTTACGTGGTTGATTAGCTTTTGTACGTCTTGGCGAGAAATAAGCTCGTGCAAGTGCTGTCTAACTACTTCCGTGAGGTGGGTGGCGATAATCGCAGGCGGGTCAACAACCGTATAACCCAACGCTTCGGCGCGTTCCCGTTGCGACTCGGAAATCCACATGGCAGGAAGCCCTGCGAAAGGCTCTACCGTTTCGATTCCGTCTATTTCTTCCTCTACATAGCCCGAGTTCATAGCCATATAGTGGTCGAACATTATTTCTCCGCCAGCTACCTCTACGCCCTTTATGAAAATGGTGTACTGGTTCGGGCTTAGCTTGATATTGTCCTGTAGCCTAATTTGCGGAATAATCGCGCCAAGCTCCAGCGCAATATTTCTGCGAATCATTACCACACGCTCTAGCAAATCGCCGCCTTGGTCGGCGGCTACGAGCGGAATTAGCCCATAACCAAAGCACAAGCGTATCATATCCACATCAGTAAGGGGAAGCATATCGTCGGGTCGGCGCATTTCTTCGGCTTCCACATCGTCCGTAGTAATTTCCGACTCTATAGACGAAAGCGTTTCCGAGGTGTTCATTTTCCGCGACAACATCATAAGCGCAAGCCCCGCAGGCACAAAAATGAACGACGGCATATTGCCGAAAATGCCAAGGAAAACAAGAGAAACACCTGTAATCAGCAGCACAAGCGGCCTTGCCAGTAGCTGCTTGGATAGCGAGCCGGAAATTTCTTCCTCTGCGGTAGCCTTGGTAACAATAAGACCTGTAGCCAACGCAATAAGAAGCGAGGGAATTTGTGACATCATGCCATCGCCGACAGTGAGCAAGCCAAAGTGGCTTAACGCGCCCCATACGCCAGGCGCTGCGGTTTCCACCATGCCAGTCATGCCCATGGCAGTACCGCCGAGCAGGTTTATAAACACAAGCACGATACTAAAAATCGCATCACCCTTGATAAACTTAACCGCGCCGTCCATTGCTCCGTAGAAGTTTGCTTCGTCTTGTATTTTTTTGCGGCGCGCCTTTGCTTCGTCCTCGTCAATAAGTCCTGTGTTGAGGTCAGCATCAATTGCCATCTGCTTACCAGGCATAGCATCTAGCGTAAACCTAGCGGTTACCTCCGCTACACGCTCCGAGCCTTTGACGATAACGAGAAAGCTCGCAAGCAATATTACCAAAAACAGGATAAGACCCAAGATAAGATTGCCTGCAACAACAACCTGCCCGAAGGTTTCAATAACACCGCCTGCGTAGCCGTCACGCAGAATAAGACGAGTGGTATTTATGTTAAGCGTAATTCTAAATAGCGTGGTTACCAATAAAATAGTAGGAAACATCGACATTTCCAATGATTCCTTTGCGTACAGCGCGTTAAGCAAAATAATTACCGCCAGCCCGATAATAACCATCAAAAGGAAGTCTACCATGGAGGCAGGCAGGGGCGTAATAATCGCAAGAACCATTGCGACTATGGCTATACCGATGAACATCTCTTTTTTCTTCATAATAGGCAAGCACCTCGGGAAAGGAATAAGGCATACGTCACACCATAGTATAATGCAATATTCCGTAATATGCAAAATTTTTTATTTAATAGGGTAAATTTATTGTAATCACGGCGTAAATGCGAACAATTTCCGTAGCTCCTCCTCCGAAAGCAAATTGATAAAGCTACCGCCCTCAGTAATCACCGAATCAATCAATCCTCGTTTTTTCTCCTGCAATTCCATGATTTTTTCTTCGATAGTGTCCTTGGCTACGATATTATAGACCTGTACGGGCTTTTCCTGTCCGTAGCGGTGGGCGCGGTCGGAGGCCTGCTCCATAACGGACGGATTCCACCATGGGTCATAATGGATTACCACGTCCGCGCCAGTCAAATTCAGCCCAGTGCCGCCTGCCTTGAGCGAAATAAGAAATAAATCGCGCTCGCCAGAATTAAAACGCTCGACCATTTCCATGCGTTCCTTAGATTTTGTCGCGCCGTCAAGGTAAAAAAACGGCACGGTCAGCTCGTCCTTGAAAAGCGCGAGCATTTTTGTAAATTGCGAAAACAGAAGTATTCTATGCCCCGAATCTAACGCCATTTGTATAATTTCTAACGTCAAGGCAAATTTGCCGCTTTCTCCGCCAAAATCTTCCAAAAACATGGCAGGGTGACAGCAAATTTGTCTAAGCCGCGTAAGCTGTGCCAAAATGGAAATAGTGTCCTTGTTTGCCGCCATTTCGTCAAACGCGCCGATAGCTTCAAGCAAATTTGCTTGATACAGCTTCTTTTGCTCGGGGAAAAGCTCGGCAGGCAACGTGGTTTCGTTTTTCTCGGGTAGCTCCTTCAGCACGCTCTTTTTTACGCGCCTAAGCACAAACGGCGCGATTTGTCTGCGTAGCCGTGCCGCCTTTTCTGTGTCGTTGTATTTGATAATCGGCGTTTCGTACATGCGCGAAAATCTGCCGTGGCTACGCAAATAACCAGGCATAATAAAGTCAAATATCGACCACAGCTCCGTGAGCGTGTTTTCAATAGGCGTTCCTGTCAACGCAAACCGTACATTGCCGTTTAACTGCTTTACGCTTTTTGCCGCCTGCGTGGTCGGGTTTTTTATATTTTGCGCTTCGTCCGCGATTACATACGAAAACTCCATGTTCTCGTAAAATTCTATATCTCGCTTTAGCATATCATACGTTGTAATCAAAACATGCGCATCGCTTGCCTTCAACAGCTCGCGCCGCTTGTCTGGCAAGCCAGAAATCAGCTGTGTTTTCAACTGCGGCGAGAATTTTATTATTTCGTTTTCCCAGTTATATAATAAGGAAGTCGGCGCGACAACTATTGCAGGCTTGGCTTTTTTGCCTAGCAGGTCGCTAGTCAAAAGTGCGATAATCTGTAGCGTTTTGCCTAGCCCCATATCGTCTGCCAAAATACCGCCGAAGCCATAAAACGACAGTGTTTTAAGCCAGCGATAGCCTGCCTTTTGGTACTCACGCAAAATTCCGCCCAGGCCGTTCGGCGTTTTGAAGCCAAGCGCGGAATTGTCCTTAAAATTAGCCAATAGCTCGTCAAAATTCTTGTCGCGTGTTGTTTCCATGTTTTTTGTTATATCGTCTACGTACAAGGCGCGGTACGAAGGGATTTCCAGCGATTTTCCGCGTATATCCTTCTTGGAAACCTCTAGCGCGTCCAAAAACTGCGCCGCGGCATTAACCGCCTCGTTGTCCAGCGTAATAAAACGCCCGTCTTTAAGGCGGTGGAATTTTTTCCTTAGGCGGTACGAATCTAAGGCTTCGAGCAGCTCGCCCATGTCGTACCCCGAATCCTGCAACGAAACCTTTAACAAATTACCTGCAAGCCGCAAGCCAACCGTAGGCGATTGTGCGCGGATTGTCTTTTTTTGTAAATCCTCGCTAACAAAAATTTCTGCACAATCGCTTAACGCCTCGATTGCGTTTTTTTCGTGCAGGAAAGAGTAGATTAGCTCGCTGCCCCTTAGGCGGAAGCTGTTTTCCTTTTTTTGTATGCGAGGTTGTTGCTCCTCGTGACGTTGTGTTGCTTGCTGTGATAGGTCGGCGAAATTGGAGGCGGCACCGCCGCCTTCTTGATTGAAGCCGAATGCCGTCAGCTTACGTTTTGTTATATATTCCGCAACTGGATTATTATTTTCGCCCTCGTAGCTAAACTCCACGCGCGCGGTAATGTCCTTATTGTCCGTATCAAAAAACATCTTTGTAACAAGCGCCGAGGCTGTATTTTCGCCGAAATCGCCAGAAGCCACGCCCATCTTTCTTAGGCGCGGCAAAACAACAGACACAAAACGCTGTTGTTCCTCGCCTGTAAACAAAACCCTTTTAGACGGCGATTCATCTATCGCCTTTAACAGCGAGTTAATCAGCTGTCCGTCCGCCCTACGCACACGGAAAATGTCCTCGCCTATGAAAAAATAAAAAAAGGTAACGCCCTGTAGCAAAAAATAGTCTATTTCCTGCGAATGTAACTGCGTAGCCCCATCAGAATCGCTTATGTGAAACACAAACGGCGGACGGTCGTCGGTTATTTTCATTAGCCGCGCCTCGTCGTTGTCAATTGTACATTCCAGCTCCTGGCAAATCGCAAAAAAATCGTCGGCATTACGCGGACTAAGCTCTAGCTCGCGGCACGAAAAAAGAGGGTGGCTCGCAAACTGAAATTGGCGGCTTAAACGCTTGCCGACCTCGGCGTACAGCGCGTCCTCATGCGTGATAAAGCCGATAAGAGCCTGCGATACCTCGTCAAATATTTCCTTGCGGTGCGTAAGCGTAAGCCCCTGCCCGTATGTCACCGTTTCGCCAGTTTTGAAGCTCTTTACAAAGCTGGCAATGCTTTTTATTACATAGCTTCGCGCATAGCCCACCGAAAAGGTAACATACGCGCCTTTCTTGGAGCAGGACAGGGACGGCGTAAGCCTTGGGCTATTTCCCTCGGAATACACGTCCTGCATAGGAAATTCCTCGTCTATGCCCTCGAAAATTATTTTTTCCAGATTGTTTGTCAGTCTTTGGGCGTGTATTTTCATTCTGGCTTCGGAAAATACGATATGGCTTCCCTCTAGCTCTGCAAAAAGCACCGCAACAACATGCTTACACGCACCGCGCCAAATAACGTGGCTTTGACAGCTACAGGAATAGCCAGATAGCGCGCCTGCACTATCCAGCTCCAAGGACACATTATAATTTTTATAGTTACCCTCTACAATGGAGCAAACGGTGATTGTGCCGTCCGCTCCCTCTGTCGCGGTGTACGACAGCAGCTTTCCCTCGCGGAAATACCGCTCCCCGCGTTCGTAAGCGTCAACATTGGAGCTTAAATTGAGAATCGCACCCTTGGTAATATCCGATTGCGGTGTAGGCATCAATCCACCTGCCTAAAGGATATGTTCGTCCAAAATAGTAATGAGCTTGTTTATTTCGGGCTTGGATATACAAGCGACCGCGCCTAGCCTTTCGCCCTGCTCGCGGTATTCCTCTGTGACAAGTGACGAAAACACGACCACGGGAAGCCGTTTAAAGTCCTTGTCCTCTTTTATTTTTCTAAGCAAGGTATAGCCGTCCATTAGCGGCATTTCTATATCGGTGACAACGGCGCATACATGCTCCTCTAGCGGGCCTTCGCTTCCTCTAAACCGCTCTAGGTAATCCCACGCTTCCTTTCCGTTGGACACCATTATTGCGTTCACAAAGCCAGCCTTTTCCATAGAGCCGAGAATCGAACGCTCCAGAATAGGGGAATCCTCCACTATGAGAATAGGCTTTGTGGAGCGGCTTCTCATGCCGAGCGAGTCTACATCGCTTGGCGAAAAGCCTAGGTTGGGGCTTATGTCGATTAGTATTTTTTCAAAGTCTACTATGGTAATGAGCTTGTCGTTGTGCTTGGCTATGCCTGTAGCCATGCCCTCCTCGCCGCCGTAAATGGTGGTGTCGGGCTTTTCTATATCAGACATGCGTATTGCGTCTATTGTTTCCACGCCGTGTACATGGAACGCCGTTTCGACATTATTCAGCTTGGTAATAATTAAAATATCGCGTTCCTCGTCCTCGGACGGAGGCAAGCCCATATAAGCCGCCAAATTGATAACCGTCATCGTTTCTGTACGCGGACGGAATATGCCCTCTACAAATGGGTTAGAGTTTGGCATAGGGGTAATGGGATATTGGCTGTATTTCATTATTTCGCTTACCTTGGCGACATTTATTCCAAAATGCCCGCCCGACACAACAAACTCCATAAGCTGTAGGGTTTGCTCGTTAGTGTCAACCATTTCGGGAATCCGTTTATTGCTGCTACCGACCATAACTGGATACCTCCTATTTCTCCGTACACAGGAAATAATAACATATATTTCATTCTACCACAAATAAAAAAAAATGGAATAGTTTTGTTTTTGTTTGTTTTAAACAAATGATTGTGTTAGAGTTAATTAAGGTGATTAGATTGAAGTATGAAAGTTTTTGTACCGAGGACACGCTCGGCCTTGCATACAAGCTAGGCAAGGCCGCAAAATCGGGCGATATTTACTGCCTAAGCGGCGACCTAGGCGCAGGGAAAACCGTTTTTTCCAAGGGCTTTGCGCGCGCTATGGGCTACGAAGGCATTACAAGCCCTACATTTAATATAATGAACGAATACAATGGCGGCGCGCTTCCGCTCTATCATTTCGATTTGTACCGCTTAAAGGACGAATCAGAGCTGGAAACCGTGGGCTACGAGGATTATTTTTATTCTGACGGCGTTTGCTTGGTAGAATGGGCGGAGCGCGCAATAAATTTTTTCCCTAAAAATGTTTTTTGGGTTACAATAAGCTGTGACGAAAATTACGGTAGCGACTACAGGGAGCTTAACATTGAAAATTACGGCGACACGTACAGGGAGTTAGACATTGAAAATACTTGCGATTGACACATCGGGCTTACAGGCAGGCGCGGCTATTATTGCGGCCTCTAATTCGTCGTACATAGTTGCGGGCGAAATCTTTTTGAATGCCCGAACAGGCGAAAAATCGTGGACACATTCGGAAATTCTTATGCCTGGCATAGAACAGCTTTTTACGCTAACTAGGCTAGATATTCGGGAAATTGACTATGTCGTTTACACGAGCGGGCCTGGCTCCTTTACGGGCTTGCGAATAGGGGCGGCTTCCGCGCTGGGAATAGCCCATGCGCTAAATAAACCTGCGATTGCTGTTCCTACTCTCGACATGCTCGCATACAATATTTTAAGCCCCGACTGCACAATCGTACCCATGATGGACGCAAGGCGCGGACAGGTTTATACTGCGGTATATCTAGCGGACAAAAACGCTAAAATTACTCGTGAAACAGAATTTTTGGCGTTGCCCGTAGAGGAAATATTATCTTGTCTAAACCATAATACGCGCGTTTTTTTTCTTGGTGACGGCGCAGACGTGAACGCGAGTGTTATACTGGAAAAGTTCCCAACGGCGATTTTTGCCCCTGCGAACAATAACCGACAGCGAGCGGCTTCTGCGGCGGTGTGGGCGTTGGAAAAAATTTTGGCAGGGCATACATTCCCTACACAGATAGAGCTGGAATATGTACGCGCGCCGCAGGCCGTAAGGGAAAAAAACAAATGCTGATAAAAAAAGGCGAAGCCTGCCACGTAGACCAGATGTACGAAATAGAGAAAGAAGCGTTTTCCATACCGTGGACAAAAACCTCTATAGCGTACGAAATATCGCAGGACATGTGCATTTGCTTTGTGGCGATACAGGGCGAGCGAGTAATAGGACATGTCTACATGCGGCATATTATGGACGAGGGCGAAATAATAAATATCGCCGTACGGCAAACCGAGCGAAGCAAGGGCGTGGCAGGTTTTTTATTAAAAGCTCTTTTAAAAGCCGCAAAAGAGTGTAATATAAAGAGCATTACCCTAGAGGTACGCGAAAGTAATTTTCCTGCAATTAGCTTATACAAAAAATTTGGGTTTACCAACCAAGGAATAAGAAAAGAATACTATTCCCAGCCGTTTGAAGATGGCATAATAATGGGTAAATATATGTAGGCAGGTGTTTTTTGGAATGAGAGAGCTAGACTGGAAAGAGCTAAAATATTTTTCAAAGCCGCAGAAAATTTCTAAGGCATTGTTGGAAAAGCCGCTAGAGCTAATCGGCCAGCCTAGAGCGGCGGAGGCGCTTGAATTTGGGCTTAATATGAAGTCGCAGGGCTACAATATTTATGTGTGCGGAGCGAGCGGAACAGGGCGTACATCGTTTGCGAAGGAGTACGCAAGGGCGATTGCCGCCAACGAGCCGACCCCGCCCGACCTTTGTTATGTCTATAATTTCAAAAACCCAAAATGCCCAAAGCTGTTAAAGCTGCCAGCGGGTACAGGCAAACGGCTTAAAGATGACATGAGCGAGGTTATTTCTCGTTTGTCCGAGGAGCTGCCGCGTAATTTTGCCGACAAGTCTTACGAACAGCGGAAAAACGAGCTTGTTAAGGTTTTACGCGCCAAGCAGGACGAGGTAATAAAGGAAATGTCTATAGAAGCACGCAAGCACGATTTTGAGGTAAAAAATTCCAGTAGCGGAATATTTTTTGTACCCATAGTGGAGGGCGAGGCCATTACCGAGGAACAATTTGATTCTCTTTCCTCGGAACAAAGAGAGGTAATCACAAAAAAGTCGGAATCCATTCAACAGCGCGCCGCCGAAGCCCTGCGAGAAATAAAGGATTTTGAAAAAACGACAAAAAAAGAGGTCGAGGAGCTAGATTTCGCGCTAGGCCTGTTTACCGTGGGACATCACATGAGCGACATACTGGAAGCCTTTGGCGACGAACCCGAGCTTTACGAGTATTTAAACGAAGTCAAGGAAAATATTTTAGATAATCTGGTAGATTTTGTCGCGGAGGAAAACGAGGAGGAGGACGTAATCCAGTCGCTTATGCCGTGGCATGGCAAGAAAAACATAGAGGACAGCTTGACAAAATACAAAATAAACCTGCTTACCGACAATAGCGAGCTAAAGGGCGCACCGGTGGTGGTTGACTACAATCCCACCTACACAAACCTAGTGGGCGAGGTAGAATACGATAACGAATACGGCAATTTTTCTACAGACTTTATGAAAATTAAATCGGGGCTTTTGCATAAAGCCAACGGCGGATATTTGATTTTGCAGGCGCAAGACCTCTTGGGTAGCTATCATTCGTGGGAAACACTACGCCGTACGCTAACCACAGGGAACATCATCACCGAGCCGCTCCGCGAGTACACAACGGGCGTAGCGGTAAGCGGAATAAAGCCCGAGGCTATTCCCGTAGACGTAAAAATAATTATTGTCGGCGGAAGCTATTATTATGACGTTCTTTATTCCTATGACGATTATTTTGAAAAATTATTCAAGGTGCGCGTAGATTTTGACTACGAAATGAAGCTAAATGACGAAAACATGTCGGAAATCGCTAAATTTATAAACCGTTATACCGAGCAGGAAAGCTCGTTGCCTTTCGCGCCATGTGCTATAGGGCGTTTTATCGAACATTCTACACGGCTTGCGGAGCGAAAAGACCGCTTGACCACGCGCTTTAACCGCCTTACAGAGGTCTTGGAGGAATCCATAGCGTGGGCGAAGCTGGACAACGCAAAGCAGGTAAAAGAAAAGCACGTAAAAAAAGCAATCGAAAAACGCCAATACCGCCTAAATATGTACGAGGAAAAGCTGTCCGAAATGATAGAGGAGGACTGCATTATGATTTCCACAGAGGGCGAAAAAATCGGGCAGATAAACGGCTTGGCGGTGCTGGATACAGGCGACCACACCTTTGCTAAGCCGTCCAGAATTACCGCGACCGCGTACATGGGCAAGGCGGGCATAGTAAATATCGAAAAAGAAGCGGACATGTCTGGCGCGATTCACGAAAAAGGGGTACAGGTTTTAATCGGCTACCTTGGGCAAACCTACGCAAGGGAGTTTCCGCTTTCCTTGAGCTGCCGAATTTGCTTCGAGCAGAATTACAGCGGAATTGACGGCGACAGCGCGTCCTCCACAGAGCTGTACGCAGTGCTTTCCGCCCTGGCAGAAATACCCATACGGCAGGACATCGCCATTACAGGAAGCATAAACCAACACGGCGAAATCCAGCCCATAGGCGGCGCAACGTACAAAATCGAGGGCTTTTTCGACCTATGCAAAAAGCGCGGTCTTACAGGCGCACAGGGCGTAATCATTCCCACAAGAAACATTCGCGACCTTGTTCTCAAGGACGAAGTAATCGAAGCCGTAAAGCAGAAAAAATTCCATATCTACGCCATTTCCCACATTGACGAGGGCTTTGAAATCCTTATGCGGCTCCCTGCGGGGCGTTTCCCCTACCCTGCCGATAGTGTGCATGGTAAGGTTTTTAGGAAGCTGCGTTCTTATCATCGGAAGGTTTTGAAGGATTAGGTTTTTTGGGTGGAGGGGTGGTTGGTGTGTTAATCAATGATAGTGGTTACTTTCAAATATTAGAAGATGTAAAGGCGCGGATTCACAGCGCGCAATATAAAGCCGTGCTTGGTGCGAACAGGGAGCAGATTATTCTTTATTGGAATATCGGCAAGGTTATTATCGCTAACAGCCAATGGGGGAATAGGTTCATTGATAACTTGGCGAGGGACATTAAAATCGAGTTCCCAGACGCAACAGGGTATTCGCCGCGAAATCTCAAATATATGCGGAAATTCGCAGAAATTTTTGGCGAGGACGAAATTGTGCCAACACTGATGGCACAATTAACATGGTCGCACCATCGCTTGCTTATGGATAGGATAAAAGACAAGGCGATAATGATTTGGTATGCGGACAAGACAGTTGAAAATGGCTGGTCTAAAAACATTCTTTGGAATCAAATAGATTACAAGCTGTATGAACGGCAAGCCATAGCAGAGAAAGCCACGAATTTTGAAGCTACGCTTGCATTGCCGCAAAGCGAATTGGCAATCGAAACACTGAAAAATCCTTATATTTTTGATTTTGTCGAACAACGCAAAGGAATTGTTGAACGTGAAATTGAACGTGAGCTTGTGGCTAACATAGCCAAAACAATCATGGAGCTTGGCACGGGCTTTGCTTTTGTAGGAAATCAATATCACTTGGAAATAAGTAAAAAGGACTATTACATCGACCTGCTATTTTACAACCTCAAGCTCCGTTGCTTTGTTGTTATTGAAATTAAAAATGTTGAATTTAAGGCAGAATACGCAGGTAAGATGAATTTTTATTTATCGGCAGTAGACGATATTTTGAAAAGAGAGCATGACAACCCAACAATCGGGATTCTCCTCTGCAAAGAACGCGACAAAATGACCGCCGAATATGCCCTGCGCGACATCAACAAGCCCATAGGCGTGAGCGAATACAAGTTGTCTGACTTCGTGCCGCAGGAGCTAGTCGATACCCTGCCATCGGCGGAGGATATAGAGAAGCGGATTAGGGATAAATTTAAAATAGAGGAAGATTGATTTTAAAGGGTGGCTATAAATGGAGGGGCTTGGGACAATATTCGCTATTTTTATAGCAATAGGATTAGCAAGATTGCCTATTTTCTTATATAATAAAATTGATATAATTAAAAAGATGGGGGGTTCATAAATGAAAGATTTAACAAATGCCGAATTTAACACAATTAGGGCATATATAAAATCCAATTATGGAATATCCCTAAGTGACGAGAAAAAAACGCTTGTACATTCGCGGCTTCGTTCTACTATCCAGGAGCTTGGCATGGAATCGTTTTCGGATTATTATGATTACCTGCTAAAGGACAAATCCGGCGAGGCGTTGACGCGCTTTGTTAATAAAATTACGACAAACCATACGTATTTTATGCGGGAAACAGAGCATTTTTATTATTTTCGTGATATAGTTCTTCCGTATATAGAGGAAACGTACGCTACACAAAAGGACGTACGCCTTTGGTGTACGGCCAGCTCGTCGGGCGAGGAGCCAGTTACTCTGCAAATGATTATGCAGGATTATTTCAAAAAAAGCCACGGCTGGAATACGCAAATGATTGCTTCAGATATTTCCGCGCAGGTTTTGGACAAAGCCATACAGGGTACTTACCCGACAGAAACCTTGGCAAACCTGCCCAAAGCGTGGACGACCGAATATTTTACAAAAATTGACTCCCAATTCTCGCAGGTAAAGCCCTCCATTCTCAAGGAAATTTTGTATCGGCGAATTAACCTCGTAGAGCCGTATCCGTTCAAGAAAAAAATGCAGGTTATTTTTTGCCGAAATGTAATGATTTATTTTGATACCGAAACTAGAAATAATGTTGTCAAGCGATTTTATGATATAATGGAGTCGGGCGGCTATTTATTTATCGGTCATTCCGAATCAATAAGCAATTCGGGGGCAGGTTTTACCTATGTCAAGCCCGCGATTTATAGAAAGCCGTAATTAAGTGTGATAAAGCACTTGTATTTAAGCGTTCTATGTAGTTTAATATATAGAGATATTGAGAGGTGACGATAGATGAACGATTTTGACAGAGAATCAATGCTGGAGATGTTTATTTTTGAGATGTCGCAGCTTATAGACCAGCTCGAAGCGGCGGTAATTCAAGGCGAATCGGAATATAACATCGACCAAATCAATGAGATTTTTAGGGTAATGCACACGATTAAAGGCTCGTCTGCTATGATGATGTTCGACAACATAGCGGGGGTAGCCCACTCCATCGAGGATTTATTCTACTATCTTCGTGAGGAAACCCCTAAAAATATTGACTACAAGCTATTGTCCGACCATGTTTTGAGCGGCGCAGACTTCGTTAAGGAGGAGCTGGCGAAAATTCAAAACGGGCAAAGCCCAGACGGCGACGGCTCAGAGCTTTCAAAGCAAATCAGCGGGTTTTTACAAAAAATCAAGGGCAAGCCCGTACAGGCCGCCGCCCCAGAGCCAAAAACGCCCGCACCGCCGCCGCCCTCCGAGCAGCCCCCACCAGAACCAACAAAAACAGGAACGGCAGGTGATAATATGCACAAGTACAGAATGAAAATCCACTTCCAAGACGGCTGCGAAATGGAAAATATTCGCGCCTATACACTTGTTCACAATTTACAATCCCTTGCCACAGATATTACCCACGAGCCAGCGGACGTAATAGACGAGGAAACCATTCCTATTATCCGCGCCAATGGGTTTACTGCGGAATTTTCCAGTAGCTATGATTATAATTATATCAATAGCCACCTAGCCGCGACCGTGTATCTGCGAGAGCTTATATTAGAAGAATTGTCCGCGCCTATGGGGCAAGTAGCTACTCCCCTACCCCAGGCCGCCGCAGATGTTTCTCCGCTTACGGTTGTCGCCGAGGCCGCCCCAGACACGGCGGCACATGTGGACACCGCCGCCAAAAAAGGCGCGCCCGCCAACATGATAAGCGTAAACGTAAGCAAGCTGGACACCCTGCTAAACCTTATGGGCGAGCTTGTTATTTCCGAGGCAATGGTAACGCAAAACTCCGAGCTTGACGGACTACAGCTAGACAGCTTCAACAAGGAAACTCGTCAGCTGCGGAAAATTATTACCACGCTACAGCAGACAGTTATGTCTATGCGAATGGTTCCGCTTTCGGCGACATTCTTTAGAATGCACCGCATAGTACGCGATATGTGCCGTCAGCTAAACAAGGACGTACAGCTTGACATAGTGGGCGAGGAAACCGAGGTAGATAAAAACATTATCGAGCATATCGCCGACCCCATTATGCACATTATCCGCAACTCCATAGACCACGGCGTGGAATCGCAGGAGGAACGCAAAACCACAGGAAAGCCAGCAAAGGCACGCGTTCTATTGGAAGCTAAAAACGCAGGCGGCGATGTTCTGATTATAATCAAGGACGACGGCCGCGGAATAAATGTAAAAAAAGTGCTGCAAAAAGCGAAAGCGGCAGGGCTTACAAGCAAGCCCGATGCCGAATACACCGACAGAGAAATTCAACAATTTATTTTCCTGCCTGGCTTTTCTACCAACGACCAGGTTACCGCGTTTTCGGGGCGCGGCGTTGGAATGGACGTTGTTTCCAGTAACCTGGAAATAGTCGGCGGCACTGCGCTTGTGGACTCTGTGCCTGGCGAGGGTACGACCTTTACATTAAAAATTCCGCTCACGCTCGCTATTATCGAGGGCATGAACGTGCTTGTCGCAGGCGCGCAGTACACAATCCCCATTGTTCACATCATCAAATCGTTTAAGGCACAGCCCGAAAACCTCTTTATGGACCCAAGCGGCAACGAAATGATTACCGAACGCGGCGAAATATTTAATATCGTGCGCTTGCATGAATTTTTCAATATAGACGGCGCGATTACCGATATTTGCGAGGGTACGCTAATAATGCTCGACAACGGCGAACACGTTGTTTGCCTACTGGTAGACGACCTAATCGGGCAGCAGCAGGTTGTCGTAAAGTCTATGCCCAAGTATTTCAAAAAGGTACGCGGTCTTAGCGGCTGTACACTTCTTGGCAACGGCGACATCAGCTTGATTATTGATGTTGCGGGGTTCTTTGATAAATAGGGAGGTTCTACTATGTCCATGTTAAACTTGCTCGACGACGAACGCCACCACGATGGCACAATAAAAGACCAGTATCTCACCTTTGCGATTGAAGATGAGGATTATGGCGTAGAAATCGCGTATGTAAACGAAATAATAAAAATACAGGCAATAACAAAGGTACCCGAAATGCCGAGCTTTATCGAGGGAATAATCAACCTGCGGGGCGACCTCATAGGCGTGCTTGACGTTCGCAAACGCTTTGGCAAGCCGCCCAAGGAATACGATGAGGAAACATGTATCATTGTTTTGACCTTCGGTGAATACACCTTGGGCATGATAGTGGACGCAGTACACGAAACGGCGATTATCCCCGAGGAAAAAATATCCGCGCCGCCAAGCGCGAAGCTGAGTTATGCTAACCAGTTTGTAAGGAATATCGGTAGAGTTGGGGACGAGGTTAAATTGTTGATGGACGTGGAGAGGTTTTTGGCACAGGATTAAGGGGGCGCAGCCCCCTTTTTTTCGTTGTACTGTGGTGGAGAGTGCGTTTAATCTATCCAGTGGCTAATTGTCAAGGACTTTTTAATCAATTCCATCAATGCAGAAAAATACAGCGAAACAAAATGCCACCCATTGCAAAAACAGTTGAGTGGCATTTATGGGCTTTCATACGGAATTGTTGTTCAAAAACCTACCCATTTATAGGTACTGGTTTATGTCTTACCTTATAAGGTTTAGTATTAGAGTGATGATTTTGTGCTGGAGTTGCTGGCACAAGAAATTGCCTTTTTCCTTCACCTTGCACTCTTACATGTGCGGCTACCATTCCATGAGGTACGGGTTTTCCAGTTAATTCCTCGTACTGCTTGCCGGCGTTTGGTTTATTATTAACAGTGCTACCCCTAACGTTTATTACTGTTGCCATTTTTTTGCTCCTCTCTTTTAATGATTTTCATGCCTATGTTTGGCGAGTTTTCTTCCTGCCTTAGATTTTACGGCAGGGGATTTGCTAGTTGACAGTTTTCTACCTGCTTCACTTACTTTTGGGGACGGGTTACATTTTTTCAATACATTATATCCTTTACTGTGTAAGGGTTGCCTCTTATTGATTTGGCAACCATTATATAATCGGCGTTGATTCAAGTCAACACTTTTATTGATTTCATTCAATGTACTGTGGTGGAGGATTGATGTGAAGCCTAATAAAACAATAATTTTTTTGATAATTGCATTAGCAACACTTGACCAAGGGATTAAATTGGTGGTTTCTCATTTCCTAACGGACGTTGAATTTTATGTAATTCCGAATATTTTATTTATCCAACCGTGGCAAAACGTCTATCGTGGTTCGATTCCAGCCCTGCTTGGTTGGAAAACGCCATTATTCCTATCGATTGTATGTACTACAATTGGGTGGGTGCTTATATGGGCGTGGTATAGATATATGAAATATTGCACGTTTAAGTGGGGCAAGTGGAACAATGTACTTACAGCGTATATAACTTTCTTTTCTGCCGCCTTTGTTTGTATACTTATTGACAATATGTTTTGGGGCGGTTCGTTGGATTTTTTAAATTTACACTTTACGCGTAACGATTATTTTATATTCGACACAAAAGATATATATGTTTTAATTGGGGTTATATCTGCACTTGTTTATATGGCTGCTTGGGAAATCTTATGGCTTAATAAGTTATCAAAAGAGGAGCTGAAGATAGAGCGGAAAAGAACGAGCGTTTTTAGATGGCTAAAGCTAGGATTGCCAGAAAAACCGAGAGAATGAATTGGGGCGTAGCCCCTTTTCTGCGCTGTAATATGATTGTTGATAGGGATATAATTCATTCCCCTCCAAGGCGGGGAATTTTATCTTGCAAAAACAGGACACTATTTGTACGACAAATAGGACGCTTGCCACAGCAGCAGAACAATGGCACAGAAAATGCTTATTATGCGGTAAAATCTAATCGGATAAATTGTTTACCGTTCGGCAAGTCATATTTTACTCTATTAGTAACCGTAAATCCATTTTCATTCATGGCGGCTATAATCGTATCTTCGTTTTCTTCTTCTCGTTGGTCGGCTAAAGCCTTAAAAACATATTCAAAACCCGATTGAGAAACCGCTACGCCATCAGGATTTACCTGAATAACACATGAAATAATTTGATTGCGCTTTGGCAAACCCGATACAATTTCGGAGAAATTATCAAGATGTATGTGTTTTATAAGAAGATTTGCAATTATTAAATCACATTTTTCAATGACTTCTACGGCTTGAATTGTTTCAGTCATTAAGTCTATCTGATAAAGGTTTAATTTTGGTTCTATTTCAGAAAATCTCACTTTACATTCTTCAAGAAATGCTTTATTTATGTCGATACCGATAATTTTAGACACATCGCATGATTCAATATGCTCTAATCCGTTTCCGTTTGTAATTCCTAATATGGCGACACACGAATCAGAACGTTGTTTTGCTGAAAGTAATTCAAATTGTTCTTTCATTATTTTACTTAACATTTGTGTTTGTGCCACGTTTGGATGTGACATATGCGCGTCATAATCATTCGGTTTAATTAAATGCCAAGCATTATTTTGCATAATATTTACCTCAACAGTATAATAATCGGCTAGGCTTAATAAAATTTCATAGCATAGATAAAAACTTCCGTGTTTGTAACAAACACGGAAGTTTTTATTTTTGCTTTAATTTGCCCGACTGTATAGGCTTGGAATGATTTTCTTGACTGTATAGGCTAGGGACGTTATTCCCACCGCCGAAAAGCTGTCAAGGCTTCGTGACGATTCTCGTCCGCCCGAAAGCTATCTCAAGGTTCGAGGCGACATTCCCACCAAGGGTCAGTCGAAAAAGCGGCACAAGCCGAAAGGCTCGGGACGACATTCCCACCACCGTACAGCGGAGAAAAGGGGCTATGCCCCCCTAGTTTACTAGGGTTACTATGAAGTCGTGGATTACATAATCTGGAATGGGCGCACCCTCGTCTTGTATGGTTGTAACTCTAAAGCCGTCATTAAACTGCGGCACTTCACGCCCTGGAGGGTCAGTGGGCGACGTAAATTCGACAAAAATATCATCGCTTACTAGCTCGTGGATTAAGAAGTTTCCGTCTGCATCAGCTTCTGATGTAAACAGCCAGCTCCACGGTCTGCCCGAAGCCTGTAATAACATGGTTGTTCCTGCGGGTGCTGTTCCGCGCGCCACTATTCTGTAGGTGTTTGCGGACGTGTTCATGTCCCATGGCGGATTAAACTCGTCGCCGAGGTTACGTCTAAAGTCAACAGCGTATCCCCATGAATCTCCGCGGTCATGTACACGGAAGCCCTTATGTCCGCCTGGCGCTTGCACTACGGTAAATTGTGGCTGTCCTGCGTCCATCATGTACCATGAGTTTGCGAAAATCGCGCCGCCGTTGCCAGTTTCGCCGATTTCCATTCCTTGGAAGCCCTCATCGTTTGCAAGTGTGTAAATTACTGTTTCGCCAGTTGGTATGGTTTGGTTTACGGTTTGTGCAGGTGGTGTTGGCTCTGGCACTTCCACCACGGTGTTGTCTGCTTCGACTGGGTCTGCTTCTGTTGGGTCTGCTTCTACTGGGTCAACTTCCGTTGGGTCAGCTTCGGTTGGGTCTGCTTCGATTGGGTCAACCTCTGCTGGGTCTGATTCTGTTGGGTCTGCTTCTACTGGGTCAATCTCTACTGGGTCTGCTTCTGCTGGGTCTGCTTCGGTTGGGTCTGCGGGGTCTACTTCAACAACGGGTTCTATTTCTGTATTGTCCGCAGGTGGCGGCGCTACTTCTGCTTGTGTTGGTACTGGTGTTGCCGCAGGATGTTCATTGCTACCACATGCCGCAAAGGCAAGCACTACTACTAAAATTACTGCTAAAAACCATGCTTTTCTCATTTTTGATACCCTCTCTTTTTTTAAATTCGCCTTCGGCGATTTTCATACACTAGGAAACTGCTCTGCGAGATGACATTCCCACCACAGTCCGCCGTAGAAAAGGGGCTATGCCCCTAGTTTCTTATTACTTCTAGCTCATAAATGTAATACACACTCGCGCCTGCTTCGCCCGACGGAGCAATCCTAATACGGTTTGTCGCGCCGTTTTCTGCCATTGTTTCGGCGTTAATGTTGTCGGCTACTACAGTAAATTCACCGTCACCAGACACGTCCACCGCCGCAAAACGGCCATAGGGCGAGTCCGTTCCCATAATATCCGCCGTAGAATCGGCGGGCGGCTCCTCGACCTTTCCGCTAAAGCGTATTGTGTAGGTGTGTTCGGCAGGGTTAAAGCCGTCCATGTTGTTTGTCATAATGTCAATCGTGTGCCAATCCTGCGTTCGGTTGGAAACGCGAAGCGCGAAGCCTGTTCCGTTCGGGTTTTCCACGATTGTAAAATGCGGATTTCCTGCGTCTTGCAGGTAGCTTGTTCCGCCCAAAATCGCCCCGCCTGCGCCAGAATCGCCAAGCGAACGGTTTTGTAAATGCTCGTCAGTCGCAAGCGACCACAAAACATTTTCGGGTCTTTCGGGTATTACAACAGGCGCAATGCGTTCTATTCTAAGAATTTCCAGCTCGTGGATTTCTAGGTCGGCGGCGTTGTTTGCGCCTACGCGTAGATGTCCGCGTTCGCCTGCGTTTTCAAGCACTCGCTCGTTGATTATGCCTGTCAAGACAAAATCGCCTGCCGAGGCTTCCTGTGTAAAGAATGTAGCGTGCGGCGAATCGCCCCCTGTTACGGTTATGCTTCCCGCGCGCGCGATATTACCGCTCACGAGCAGTACATATGAATAATCGGCGGTATTAAGCTCTAGCTCGGGCGTGATAATGTCTACGGCGTACCAGCTTTGCTCGCGGTGAGTAAGCCTAATGGCGTTACCGCCCAAGGGATTTTCCACTATGCGGAAGGTCGGATTGCCCGAGCCAACAAGATACGGCGAAACGAAAACGTCCTCACTGCCGCCAGATGTGCCTACGGGCAGCTCTTGCAGCTCCTCGTCCGTTTCAAGCGAATACACAACGGCGAGCACGCCCTCGGGTCGTTCCGCTCTTTCGCGTACCACGGTTTCCACAATGGGAGCTTCCTCGATTGGTGTTTCCGTTGACGGCGTTTCTGTAGCAGGTGTTTCTGCAACTGGCGTGTCGTTGCTTGTGATATTTGTGTCGTTATCGGACTCTGTTCCGCCGCAAGCCGTAAACGCCAAAGCCATTACTACTAACGTAAGAAACAATAATTTCTTCATTTAGCTACTCCTTTATTTGGAAGCTGTCCCCGCAGCCGCTCAATGTCGTCTTGGAAATTTCCGCCAATCCGACATTTCGGGCTACGGGGAACAACCTCTTATACCCATGCGAAGCCGTAGCAAGTACAGCTTCGCTTCAAGCCTAAGCCTAAGGAACCTCTGAAAACTCAGCCGTTCGCATATGTCGCTTCTCGGAAATCCGCCTACTGCCGCGGATTTCCTGCGATGCGACACAGCTCACGGTGAGTTTTCGGAGGTTGCCTTTATTGCATAGTAATAGTCACGCTAGGCAACGCGGCGGCAATTTCCGCGCCGAATGATTCCGCTACAAAACGCGCAGGAACGAAGGTACGTCCGCCTACGATTACAGGAGTACCCATGTTTACGCCAGAAGCGTCACTAAGAGCCACGCCTATGGGCAAATCAATGGTTTTTCCGCCAAGGGTAAAATGCGCGATACCCGAATTTCCGCCAGATGCGGGAGTCCAGTCAACTGACGCGCCGATTTCCTCGCCGATAAAACGGAACGGAACCATTGTTCTGCCGTCTGCGATAAACGGAGCGGCATCAAGCGTTCTCGCTACGTTATTTACGGTTGCGGAGGTGCTGTCGATTGTTAGTTGAATTACCACTGCTCCTGTAGGCACTGGGTCGGGAGGTGGTGGTATAGGGTCGTTGTCTTTCGGAGGAACAACTACTGTAGGTGCAGGAAGTGCAGGAATAGCCGTACCCGAGGGAACAACCACTACTTGATAAATGCTAAAGTTGTTTCTTGTGTCGGGTGGGCGTACTCTGATGTTTCCGCCGATTGGGCCCGCGTACTCGCTGTGAACCTCGCCGCCCTCTACAATAAATGTGCGTATTATTTCAAAATTGCCGTCGTCGTCGGTAAATTCGGCATCATCGAGCCAGCCCCAAGGAGAGGAAGAACCTGCTAACGCAAATTCTGGATAATCGTACTCGCCCTCTAGCTCGATATTTCCGACTACCATAATTTCGTAAACGCCGTCATTAAGCCCAAGCTCGCGCCAGAGCAGGTCGATACCGTCCCACTCGTTTTTGCGTTCGGTAAAGCGTAGCGACCTGCCGCCGTAGGGGTTTGCCTGTGCGGTAATAACAGGGTCGCCTGCGCTTGTAAATACGTCAATGTCGGAAATGGAAGCGTCCATTGTCGCACCGATATTTAAGCCCTTAACCTGTATATCGTCTAACAACGAGTAAAGAACTCCGCCTGCAAAGGTTTGCTTGGTGTTTTGTGAAACCGCTTCTCCGCCTCTTACAATTCTGATGTCTGTTATCTCAAAATTTGATGTAACAGCCGCATCATCTTGTGCGTGACGTACTCTGATTGTTTCGGGGTCAGCCGCCGCCCAGTCGCCTGGAACTGCGGTTACGAGATGTGCTGGCGTAATTCCTAGGGCAAAGGAATAGGAATCACCTGCGTTAAGCGCGGCAGATGTAAGCCAAGAGGGTTGGTCCCAGTTGATTCTGCCTTGTCTAACCACGATTCTTGCGTTTGGCGCAACGCCCGCAGGTCTGCGGACATCAATAAGCACCTGGTCGCCGTCCAAAATTCCTAGCTCGGCAATGTTTAGGTCTAGCCCGCGCCAGTTGTCCGTTCCGTCGAGCGCAACGGAAAGCGTGTTGCCTGCCGCAACTGTTACCGTAGCCCCTGCGCCCACTAGCCCAGTGTTTTCGGGCAGCTCGTCACCCGCAGAAAGGCTATTTGCGGAAATATAATTTGCCAGTGAAAAAACAACCTCCTCCGCCGAAACCGCAAGCGGGGTCAATAATGCCATAACCAAGGAAAGGCATAGCACAACCGAGGCTGTACGTCTTGCAAAAGTCTTTTTCATACACTTCCTCCTTTTTCTTCATTTTGAAAAATTATACACTCGCTAAAAGAACCCAAACATGGATTTTTTAACGAACGCTTGTAATTATTAAAGCTGATGTCTGTCTGGGTTGATTAAAATTTTACAATTTGGTTACATCGCGGCTTTGCCGCTTTTCTCCGACTGTCATATGCGGGTAAAAAAAAATTTTTATCCGCGAAGTATAATATTGTTTTAAACTGGTAAATATTATTAGTGTGACCTTAAACATCGTTTAAGGAACAACTAAATATCCCCCCTCAAAGCCCGACCTCATCCCCCCCCCCCTGAGGTCGGGTCTTTCTTTTTAAGACTTATTTTAATGTATACCACTTACCACAAATACATACAACGCAACTATTGCCAAAATCAAAGCATAGTCCAGCAACGCAAATTTTTTGCTCGCAGTCTGTCCAGTTTCTTCCAAAACGACCTCGCCCCGCTCCGCTTCTTCCTGCGTAGCTTCCGCAATAACTTCCTCCCCTACCCCCTCCTTACCCCACAAAGCAAACCGCTCCAAATTATGCTGCCTAAAATAATAAAAAATAAACCCTGCAAATATACTCGACACAAGCAATATCGCGCCAAGGAGCGAATACTGAATAATTTCCATTATTTCCGTATTTTCAAGCCCTTCTACCACTATTTCCATTTCCTCGGTATGCGTGTCCATATACCTAGACAAAAAAACCATAAGCGACACCTGGCTTGCGTTCACGATAAAATGCGAAATTATGGCGGCGCGAATACTTTTTGTCAGATGTACAATGTACGCAAAGAATATTCCCATGGCGAACGCGTACAGGAATTGCTGTGGATTAAAATGAAGTATTCCGAAAAACAGGCCGTTGAGCAGAAGCATAACAGCGAGCGGCTTTTCCTTGAACGTAGACTGAAAATAGCCGCGGAAAACGACCTCCTCACAAATGGCAGGCGTAACCGCCATTCCCATAATCAACAGTGCCAAGGGGTAATCGGCTTTTTCTAGCAAAAGCTCGGCGACTAGGTTCGGGAAAAAAAGTGAGCCGACTAGCGAAAGAGCAGACATGGCAGGCTGTAAAAAAATGCTTAGCCCTACAATATATATTAAATTGGTTGTGCCTAGGCGAATATGCGGCAAATGCAGATTTATGCCCTCGCGGAAAAACAAAAGCCAAAGCCCGAGCGGAACAAGCAGCGTAAGCACCTGATACACAAGCATAACCAGCGGCGAGTCCGCATCATTAAACAAAGGAAGCAGCCGCCCAAAAAGGGCAGAGCCTACCAGGAAAAAAACCAAGATGTAAAGCATAAACACCAAGCCACGCCTATGCGCCATTTATAAGCACCTCCACTGCCCTTGCTATTTCATAGATACGTTCTGTATTCAAAATTACACACAAATAGACATCACTTGTGTCTATATATAATCGCTCCATAAGCGGCGAGCCTGCTAGCGAAATCGCCCAAACAGAGGAGTCCGCCCAAATAAGCCTTTCCTCGTCTATGGACGGCAAAAGCCCTAAAACCTCGTCGGCAGGGCGTATTAAAAAATTCTCCGAAATAAGCCCCTCTGCGCCCTGCCTTGTGGTGATAAGCGCGTCTATTGCGTTCATTTTGTGCAGTGCGAGAAAGCGCGCCTGTAGGCCGCTGTTCTGCCTGCGGTCGTTCATGTTAGTATAATCGGTGATTAAAACCTCGTGGCGTTCGGGGTTTTCCACTATTACGTCCAACGCCTTTTGTAGCTCGTGCAGCTGTAAAAAGTCCGCCTCCACTTCAAACCACGCAATATATAAATATGTGCTAGGGCGCGGATTTACGAGCGAGTTAATAAGCATAGCCGATAATAACACAATCGCCGCAAATGTAAAAAGGTGTACACGATAATATTCCCAAATATACCACCGTTTGTCCTTAAACGACATTTTGCGGAGCTTGTCCATCTCGGTTTTTACAAAAGCCCTCATAAATAGCCCCCCATAAGCCCAATCGCGCGCGGCAATGCGTCCTTGGAGCTTTTCCACGGCTCGTCTGCGTTGCGGTGGTCAAATTTTAGTGTAAACCATTCTAAATCGTTTTCCATTTCCTTGAAACGCGCCATTTGTGCGGGAAGAATTTCGTCAAGGAATTTTTCGCGCCTTGTGCCGCTTAGATTTTCTACTGCGGCAAGAAGCGCGATAAAATGCGGCAGGCAGTAGCCTTTTTGCGAGCTAATCAGCCGCGCCTCGTCCCCTGCCCTGCCCCAAAGGTAAAAAAACGTGTCGATATATCGCAGAAATGTGCTTTCGACCCTTTTACAAACGTAGCAATCGTTATCTACATTTTGCAAATGGCTTTTTAGCTTGTTTAAAACGCCGCCCCTGTCCTTTGCAAAAAGCGTGGCAGGAATACGCTTTTCCGTGATGTCGGTCAAATCCTTGACTAGCCGCTGTACGTGAGTATGTAGCATCAGCCCAAGCCCAAGACGGTTTTGTTCCTTATATATAGCTTCCAAATGCTTTTTGCAAAAGCCTGTTTTGTTTGTTTCCATGCGAATATCGTCCTCCATGTATGCAGGCCCTGTAATGAACTGAATCGCATCGCGTTCGAGCTTGTCTAGCATAACACAAAAGGCACAGCCCTGCGGCTCTCGCAGGGCATCAAGCACTGGTATGGTGTGTATGTGGTCTGGCATGGGGCTAGCCTCCTTAGAATTTACAGATTTTTTGCGTGCCTCGCACGGTTTCGTAGGGGACGGACTTGTCCGTCCCGAGGTTACCTAGCTCTGCGTTAATGGACGTTACCTGCCCTGCATATTGCAGGGTTTTTGCGTACCTCGCACGTATTACGTGCGTACCTCGGGAGGGATAAATCCCTCCCCTACAAAAAACACAAAACACGTACGGTTTTTGCACATATCGCACGGTTTTTGCGTATCCTGCGCGGTTTTCACGTCCCACACACGGTTTTTGCGTATTTTGCACGGTTTTTGCGTGCCTCGCACGGTTTCGTAGGGGACGGACTTGTCCGTCCCGAGGTTACCTCGCTCTGCGTTAATGGACGTTACCAGCCCTGTGTATTGCACGGTTTCCGCGTGACTCACACGTATTCCGTGCGTACCTCGGGAGGGATAAATCCCTCCCATACAAAAAACAGAAAACACGTACGATTTTCGCACACATCACACGGTTTTTGCGTACCTCACACGTATTGCGTGCATACCTCGGGAGGGATAAATCCCTCCCCTACAATGGCACTATTATACCCTCAAAACTCGGGTAAAACCACCTCAACTTGCTTTTCCGTAATCTGCCCGAAATATTCATTAAGGATTTTTTCCAACGAGGTCTTGAAATCGTGGCGTTCCGCGCTTGAAAGTGCCGAAAGTAAAACCTCGCTATAAAAATCTGTGCCGATAAAAATTTTTACAGTGCCTAGCGTATCGCCTTTTTTGACGGGGGCTTTGGTAGAATCGGGTACGGAAACCTCGGCGTACAAATTTTTCTTGTCGTTTTCGTCCATGGGAATACGCAGGGTTTTATTGTACGCAAAGTCAACGGAAGCCGTGCGCGAGCGCGTTATCGGCATAGTACCCGCCAGCGTGTCCGCCGTAATTACCGTCACAAACTCAAAATTGTCAAAGCCGTGGTTCAAAATGCTTTTTGTGTCTACCCATTTTTGCTGTTTTCCTCGTTCGCCCCAGCCAGAGCCGAGTACCACGGAAATCAACTGCATATCGTCACGCAACGCCGCGCCCACAAAGCAATGCCCAGCCTTGTTCGTGAAGCCTGTTTTTACGCCGTTCGCGCCTGTAAATTCATGGAGCAAGCGGTTTCTGTTGGTGAACGCGTACTCGCGCCTGTTACTGCTAAATGAAGCGTTTGGTGTGTTTGTAAGCGCGATAAAGCCAGGGACTTGTAGGGCGTAGCGCGTAATCGCCGCTAGGTCGTACGCGGTGGAATGATGTTCGCCCGAATCTAAGCCGTTAGGCGTTTCAAAAATAGTGTTTAACGCGCCTATTTGCCTTGCTTTTTCCGTCATTTGCCGACAAAATGCCTCTACCGTGCCAGACAAATGCTCCGCAATGGCTACCGCCGCATCGTTTGACGATTCCAGCATGAGCGCGAGCATTAAATCCTTTAGCCGTACCTCCTCGCCCGTGCTTAAAAACATTTTCACCTTGGGTGCGGCGGCGGCTCTAGCCGAAATTTTTACAATTTCATCTTCTCTGCCGCTCTCTAGCGCGAGTATTGCCGTCATTATTTTGGTTGTGCTTGCCATAGCAAGCGGTGTATGTTCGTTTTTTCCCCACAAAACGCGCCCTGTTTCCGCGTCCATAAGCACCGCGCCATGTGCCGCGACCTCGGGAGCGTGTTCCTGCGCGTAAGCATTTCCACATAAAATAAATACTGCAAATAGGACAAAAAGTTTTTTCATTGTAATAACCACCTCGCATTTTTTCGGGTTTATTTTGTTCAAAACGCACGGAAAGTATTCGTTTTTGTTAGAGTTATATAAATTTATACTTTATCCTCTTGAATGTTATGTAAAAAAGCGGTACAATGTTTTTACATTACTAACATTATGGAGGAAGAATATGAGTCGAAAGCCGTTATTGCTTGAAAAATGGGACTTTATTGTTCTGCTTGGTGAATCGGGCGGCGGAAAGGGAACGCTTGTACAAAATATTATTAAATATTGGATTTCTGACTTGCGTTCGGCGAGTATGGGCGATATATTTAGAAAAAGAGCGGCAGACGACCCTGAGATTAAGGAATTGACAGAAAAGGGTATTTTGGTCGATGACGACATTACCTGCGCCATGTTTAGGGAGTTTGCGTTACAAAATGCGCCTGGGCTTATTGACGGCTTTCCGCGAAACCGCGCCCAAGCCATTGACCTTATTCGCTTTGCCAAGGAAAACCACTGGCGGGTACTGGTGGTGGACATCACCTGCGGTATCGAAAAAATAATCGAGCGGCTTTTGGCGAGGAAGCGCGCGGACGATAACCTAAATATCGTTTACAAACGCCACACAGCCCACAAGGAGAAGCACCCTGCCGTTATGGAGGAGCTTCGCACGCGCCCAGATGTTTTTGATATAATTACCCTAGACGGCAACCATAATTCCGAAATTGTTTTGACATCTTTTTTAATGAGTGTACTGCGGCTTGTTGATATGTTATACTTCTACGACATGAAAAACATAGACACTACCTTTAAGGTACAGGGCGACGAAACAACAATAAATCCTGCTATAAACAGGTGGGTATGCGGATTTCTAAAAAGCATACAAAATAAACTAGACGAACAAAAAAAAGGTGGGGACAGCCAATGAGCGGAAATGAAAGACGTATCAATGCGCGTACATCTATGCTAGACGTAGATGTAAAGGTCAGCAGAGATGGGTGGATGGACTGGGAGGTCGTCGAAACAGAGGACATCTCTCTCACAGGCATTAGGTTTGTGGCACAGTCCAAGTTTAGCAAGGAAGAAAAAATTGTTCTTCGCGGCGTGGTAGCCGACGATGTCCGCAACATGGACATTTCATGTGACGTAAACATTGTTTACATGAGCGAGCTGCCAAACAAGAGGTTCTTGTACGGCGCGAGCCTGAGCAATTTGTCCAAAATGCAAGCCACTTGCCTTGGTCTGTTTGTAGAGCTGATGGTGCTGAAGCACCCATCTAGCCTGGTGACCTGATGCAAAAAAAAATCGCGGTAGCAGGAATAGGCTATGTAGGGCTTTCCAACGCTATACTTCTTTCACAAAACAACACGGTTTATGCTGTTGACATTAACGCCGAGCGCGTAGAAATGCTTAACAGCAAAAAATCGCCGTTGGATGAGGCAGCCATACAGGAATATCTGGAAAAAAGCCTAAGCCTAACAGCTACAACCGACTATGAAGCCGCCTACAAAAACGCCGATTTTGTTGTTGTATCGACACCTACAGACTACGACCCAGTGAAAAATTCGTTCAATACCTCGTCTGTGGAAATCGTCATAAGGCAGGTACGCGAGGTAAACCAGAGTGCGGTGATTGTAATAAAATCCACCGTACCCGTAGGGTTTACCGAGCGTAGCGTGGAAAAATATGGCGGTGTTATTTTATTTTCGCCAGAATTTTTACGCGAGGGCAGCGCGCTATTGGACAACCTCTACCCCTCGCGGATAATTGTCGGGCGAGCCGAGAACGACAAAAACGCCGTCGAATATGCCGAGCAATTCGCACAGCTTCTTGCGGAGGGCGCGCTAAAGACGGACATTTCCATTCTTTTTATGCCCACCACGGAAGCGGAAGCAGTTAAGCTGTTCGCAAACACGTATTTGGCGTTGCGGGTATCATATTTTAACGAGCTTGATACCTACGCCGAGGTAAACAACCTAGATACAGCCAGCATAATAGAGGGCGTTGGCTTAGACCCAAGAATTGGAACGCATTACAATAATCCGAGCTTTGGCTACGGCGGCTACTGCCTGCCCAAGGACACCAAGCAATTATTGGCAAACTACAAAAACGTACCCGAAAATTTAATAGAGGCAATCGTCAAATCTAACAGCACACGCAAGGATTTTATCGCCGAGCGTATTTTGGAAAAGGCGGGCTTTTACGCCACCGACAAGGGGCGCGGCGGAATATCTGGCGAGAGCGTAACCATAGGCATTTACAGGCTCGCAATGAAAACAAATTCTGACAATTTCAGACACTCCTCGATACAAGGCGTAATGAAACGCGTAAAAGCCAAGGGCGCGGAGGTGGTGGTGTACGAGCCAACACTGCCGCCCGCCGAGAAATTTTTCGGTAGCAGGGTTATAGAGGATTTAGGCGAGTTTAAAGGTATGTGTGATGTTATTGTGGCTAATCGGTATGATGGCCTGCTTGATGATGTTGTGGGTAAGGTTTATACTCGGGATTTGTTTGGGAAGGACTAGGGGGCATAGCCCCTTTTCGCCGCTGTATTGTGGTGGGAATGTCGTCACGAGCCTTGACAGCTTTCGAGCATATAAAAAGGCACAGGCTCACGGCATTTTTTGCCGCATACCCTGTGCCTTTTGTTTGCTAGAACTCACTTGTTGAACCAAGCGCAGTTTTTACATCTTTCTGGCATATTTTTTTCCGAATTTACCGCTAAACGCAATTCGTTATATCTCGCGCTTTGCCATACCTCGCGGAATGTTTTGTCGCTGACATTTCCAGCAATTTCACCGCCGTTACAGCATAAAAACACATCACCGTTGTACGCTATGGAAGCGTTGATAAAAGGGGCGTTACAGCTTGTATCAACAATAAAATCATCCTTGCTTACATATTTATTCCCCCACCATAAATAATCGCCAACCTTTGTTGGGTATAAGCTGTTAAGCATACCGTGATTGTCGATAAATTCTGCTGTTTTTTCTATTTCTGACCGCAATTTGTCAGTAATCTCAACCGCGCATTCGGCGGGAGCGGTTACAAGCCCATAGCCCATTCGCCTTATCCCCAGTGAATAAACAAGATGGGCAATCGCGAGGAGTTGATGTTGGTTATCCCTTTGAATGGACGTATAGATTTCGGGGGAGCTAAAAATGGGTTCATCTTCATATGCCTTTGCGAGGGCTTTTAATCTGTCACAGATAAACTCAAAATTTGCACCGCGGCGAATATCCTCGAATGTTTCTTTATCCGCGCCGTCAAAGGAAACAATCACAAAAATATCTCGCCTGCGTAAAAAATCAATCATGTCGTCCGTGAGCAACACCCCGTTTGTTGAAATGTCGATTTTGCAGTCGGCTCTCTTTTTGGAGCAGATATAACTGATGCGTTCGCGAAAATCTTTTAACAGAAGCGGCTCGCCCCAGTTAAAAAGCGAATAACTACTCACATAAGGGGCTGTTTCGTCAACTAGACGGCAAAACAAATCCAAAGGCATTGTTTTGCCGCTAATTTCAAGCCCGTCACGGCACATTTTACAAGAAATGTTGCAATCCTGTGTTAAATCAAGGTATAACTTGTACGGATAGTCGGGTGTTATCTGCCCGCCAAAGCAAGCCTGCATTTGTGCAAAGCTGTTATTTGTATAAAATTTCATAGGGTTTCTCCTTGATAATTGGGGCGTGTTCCCACAAAAATAATACAGCAATTCCGCTATTCAGTAAATAGCGAAATTGCCTTAATCTGTGGTTTAATGAATGATTTATTCAACACGGATTTAAAACTAAAGAAATTGCACGCTTTTGCCGTTCGTGCGTTTGTCGTGTAGGGGACGGATTTATCCGTCCCGAGGTTGCCTCGCTCTGCGTTGGTCGGCGTGCGGTGTTGTCTAAGAAAACCACTGACACCTTACTGCCTGCTTAATGGACGTTATCCGTCCCTAATTGACGAGCGTGCATACCTCGGGGCGGACAAGTCCGCCCCCTACAGAAAACCTGCAAATTGCCTTAATCTGTGGTTTAATGAATGATTTATTCAACACGGATTTAATGGATTTTCACGGATTGTGCGGATTCGTTCGTGGGTAAATCCGCTTAAATCTGTGTAAATCCGCTAAAATACGCGTTATAATAAAAAAAGCACAGGCTCGCGGCATTTTCGCCACAATTCTTGTGCTTTTTTATGCACGGAAACGCCCCCAAGGCTCGTGACGACATTCCCACCATAAGCAAACCCCTACAGTAAAGGCTCGTGACGACATTCCCACCAAGGCACAGCGGTGAAAAGGGACTGTGTCCCTATGCCCCCCAGCTTGCATCTGACATTTCCTTGCGTAGCTTGCCTAACGCCTTTTTTTCGATGCGTGATACATAGCTGCGGCTTATATCTAGCTCCGCCGCTATTTCGCGCTGTGTCATTTCTTTCATGGTCGGGCCAAGCCCGTACCGCATAACGATTACGATTTTCTCGCGCCCATGCAACACCCTGCACAATATTTCGTACAGCTTCTTTAGCTGCATTTTTCCGCTCACCTGTTCGGATATTTCGTCCTTATCGTCCGCGAGCTTATCCTCTATCCGTACCTCGTTTCCCTCGTGGTCTACGCCCACTATATCTTGCAGATAAATGTTACCTGCGTTCTTTTTTAGGTTTCTTAGGTACATAAGAATTTCGTTGTCTATACACCGTATCGCATACGTGGCAAGCCGCGTCCCCTTGTCGGGGCTGTACGTGCTGATTGCCTTGATTAGTCCGATTGTGCCTACCGAGATAATGTCCTCGGCTTCCTTTGCGTGGTTGCTGTACTTTTTTGCCACATAAGCTACTAGGCGCAGGTTGTGTTCTATGAGAATGTTGCGCGCGTCCTCGTTGCCCTGTGCGTATTTTTGCAGGTATTTTTTTTCTTCGTCTGCGGAAATCGGCTTTGGAAAGGAATTGCCGCCCGCCAGATGTCCAAACAAAAAAAAGCCCTGTAACATCTGTACTAGCCCGAAAAACATTTGTGCCACCTCCCGTACAGCTTGGGAAGGAATCCTCCCTCGCGCTTTTCATTTTATGCGGAGGGGACACTTTGTGTGTTTGGACTTAAAAGAAATTTTTTAGCTGTCGGGCTACTTCCTATCCAACGACCGTATACGCCGCCGCAGTATAAAGCCCTGCAAATGCTTGCTTAGCTTTTCGCGTAATACGGCCTCGTCTACAGGCTTTACCATAAAATCCGACGCGCCTATTTGTACCGCCGCGTATACATTGTCGTTTATGGCCTCCGAGGTAAGGAAAATAATGGGCGTGTCCTCATGCTCGCTAAGTTCTCGTATAATCGAAACTAGCTCGTAGCCGTTTAGCACTGGCATTTGCACATCTAATAGGAACAAATCGGGCGTTACTTTTTTGAGCACCTCTTTTATTCCCTGCGGCGACGGCATGGTGTACACAGTAAAGTCAGTTTTTAGTATTTGCTTAATGGCCTCCAGTATGCTTGGGCTATCGTCCACGGCAAGGATTATGGGCTTTACGGCTTCCTTTTTGTGCGGGCTTAGCTGTGCCTCTATGCTGTCTATTAGAGCCTCGTTAGTTACTGGCTTTGTCACATAGTCTGCCGCGCCTAGAGCCATAGCCCTAATGGCGCTTGGCTTGTCGGTTTTGCTCGTAAGGAATATGACTGGAATGTCGGCAAAGCGCGCGTTAGCCTTTAGCTGTTCCATAATTTCAAAGCCGTCCACCTCTGGCATATTCACGTCTAGCAAAATTAGGTCGGGCGTGACGTTTTCTAAAATGTCAAACAGTATAGCGGCAGACTGCGCAGGAAAAATCTCGTAGTCGTTGTCCTTTAGGCGTTCCTTCATTGATAGTAAAAAGAACCCCACATCGTCAACTAGAATGATTTTCTTCTTGGCTTGTGCATTTTCCATAATTATCCTCCTTTTTGAATTTTATTGAGCTTTTTGTAATAGGCAAAATGTAAGGTTTTCGTAGGGGACGGATTTATCCGTCCCGAGATTACCTCGCTTTGCGTTAATGGGCGTTATCCGTCCCCGAAATGACGAGCGTGCGTACCTCGGGACGGATAAATCCGTCCCCTACAGTAACCGCCACACCAAACGCACGAACGGCAAACACACGAACGATAAACGCACGAACGAATTTTTGCACGAGCGAATCCGCATAATCCGTGAAAATCCGTCAAATCCGTGTTTGATTCACACATTTTCGCTTCGTGCGTTTGTCGCTCTGCCCCTACGACCCCGCCGCTCCGTTGGGCAAAGCCCAACTACGCTTCCTCCGCTTCGCTACGGGGTGTGCCTTTGGCACACAATTTGTCCACAATCTCCGAAAACCTCATAATATCAACCTTGCCCCGCAACCACACCGAAAGCCCATCATCACAGCTATACTGATAGCTCTCGATTTCCGCCATAGCCTCGTCTACGCCGTCCATGGAATACGCCTTGCACGCGGCGGCGAGCTTTGATAAGGTCTGCGGGTCGGGCTTGTCCTTTTTGGGCTTGGGGTTTGCCGCTTCTACGGCGCGGGCTAGGTCGGCTATGTCCGCGGTGAGCTTACGCGCCATGTCTAGCAAATGCGAGTTATGCTCGGTTATATAATCAAGTCTGCGTTCCTTTGCCGCCGCTTCTAGCCCCTTGGCTATTTCGCCTAGCTCGTCGGCAAAAATATCAAAGCTCGCCCCCTTAATGCCATGCACGCATATTTCATAATCGTGCAGATTTTCCTCGCTTGCGTGTTCCAGCGTGCCTAACAGCAAGCGGCTACTGTCCGCGTATTTCTGCAAAACGCGCAGATACGCGCTTGGTTCTCCGCCGAATTTATCTAGCCCCTTAGCTATGTCTAGCCCATCTATTTTGTACTCGTGTAAAAGGCTCGCCGCAGGGCTTGCCTTGCTCGCAGGGGCGTTGTTTTGCACTAGCTTAGTAAGCACGGCGTTTAGGCGGCGTACGTCTATCGGCTTGGAAATAAATTCGTCAAAGCCGTTTTGCAAAAACATTTCCTCCTGCCCCACAATTGCGTTGGCGGTCAACGCCACAATCGGGGCGGTATAGCCTAGCTCTCGAATGTGCTTTACGGCTTGTATGCCGTCCATCACAGGCATCATATGGTCCATAAAAATAATGTCGTACACCCTGCCGCTTTTGACTAAATCTATTGCGCCGCTTCCGCTGCTAGCCGTATCAATTTGCAGTCGATACGGCTTCATAAGCCCTGTAGCTACATACAAATTGTATTCCACATCGTCAACAATAAGCACACGTCCGTTAGGCATAGGCTCGTGAACAATCGGGCTTCTGGCACTGCCGATACTGCTCGGGCTTAGCAGCCGCAGACTATGCGACAGCTCGCCAAGCACGGCATTGTCCGCTATGCCCTGCGGCAAACGCACAGTAAATACAGAACCCCTGCCCTTTTGGCTTTCTACCTTTATATCGCCGCCCATTAGCTTCAATAAATTATACGTTATCGACATTCCAAGCCCTATGCCCTCTATGGTGCGATTTGATTCTTGGTTAAAACGCGAATATTCGTCAAATATTTTTTGCATTTGCTCGGCGGTCATGCCCTGCCCTGTGTCGCGTACGGTTATAATGAGAGAATCATTCTCAAACGACCCCATAAGCGTAACTCTACCAGCTTCCGTATACTTAAACGCATTGGAAAGCAAATTATTTAGTATTTGCTTTATGCGTACCTGGTCGCCGATTAAATTCAGCGGAATATTTTCGTCTAGCTCTACGTCAAACTCTATCGGCTTTTCTTCGCGCCGCATGATGTTTAGCTGTAAGGATTCGCCTAGCATGTCCGCGAAATTATACGGCGCAGGAACAATGTCCAATTTGCCGGCTTCTATTTTAGACAAATCCAATATATCGTTGATAATAGCCAGTAGCAGGTTGCCCGAATTGTAAATTCTGCCAAGCCCGTCTATAGCTTCCTCGGGCAGATTGCCGCTTTGCAGTAAAATTTCCGTTATGCCGATAATCGCGTTCATGGGCGTGCGTATTTCGTGGCTCATATTAGCCAAAAACGCCGATTTTGCCTTGTTTAAAATTTCCGCTTCTGCCAACTCCAAATTCTCGCGCTCCATGCGTTTTTTTTCGGTGATGTCAATCGCCGCGCCTGCCACTCGTATGGGCGCGCCGTCCCTGTCGCGGCAGGAAGTGCCTAGCGTGTGGAAATGCCTATACTCGCCGTCCTTGTTCATAATGCGTTGCTCGACATTGTACGGCGTTTGCCCTGTGTAGTCGTTCATGTGTGCGGCAAAGGCGGCAAGTATGCGCGCCTTGTCCTCGGGGTGAATACGACTGCTCCAGCTCTGCAAGACGTTGGGGAAGTCGCTCTCGTCCTTGAAGCCTAGCATATGGCGGATTTCCTGCGACCATGTAAATTTGTGGCTCGGGCTTACAGGGTCTGCGTTTACCACGTCCATGTCCCACAAGCCGATATTAAGCGCGTCATTCGACAGCTTATACTTCATTATGTCATATTCATTGGTGCTAAACTGCTCCAGTAGCTTAATTTGGTTACGCACACGTATTTTAACCAGCGCGTCCGAAAAGGGCTTGGCGATATAGTCCGCCGCGCCTAGATTAAGCCCTTTTTCCTCGTCCCCAGTGTCACTTAGTCCACTGATAAAAATAACGGGAATATTCTTTGTTTTCTCGGAGCTTTTTAGTACCCCTAGCACCTCATAGCCGTCCATATCGGGCATAATAATATCCAGCAGAATAACATCGGGCAAGTGCTTTTCGGCGGCTTTGATTGCGCCCTCGCCGTTTTTTGCCGCATAGACAATGTACTGCGGGCTAAGGATATGCGACAGCTTCATTATGTTTGAGTTTTCATCGTCCGCTACTAGTATTCGGTATTTTTTGTTGTCCATAGGTGGGGGTCACACTCCTTTTTTGCAGGTTTTTGTAGGGGGCGGATTTATCCGCCCCGATATTTCCACGTTCGTCAATTCGTGGCGTGCAACGTCCATTACCGCAGAGCGTGGTAGCCTCGGGACGAGTAAACTCGTCCCTTACGACTGCACAGGCGCAAGCCACTTCAACAACACATTCCACAGCTCCTGCGGTGTGAAGGGCTTGCCGATATAGTCAGGCATACCGTGGTTTTTGTAGTTGTCCAAATCGCCTGCAAGCATATTGGCGGTCATAGCCACTATGGGCGTACCTGTATTCAACTCCGTGATAATAGATGCCGCCTCAAAGCCGTCCATTACTGGCATATACATATCCATAAAAACCATAGCAAACGGCGGTTGCTCTTTTTCTATGCGGTCTTTAACCATGTCTACGCCTATTTGTCCGTTTGCGGCAAGCACGGTTTTCAGCCCCAAATGCGCCAAATGCTCGCATATTATTTGTTGGTTCATGGGATTGTCCTCGCATACTAGTACCAAGCCCTCAAAGTGCGGCTTTTCGGCGATACCTGCGGACGTGTTTTTTCTGTCTGTTACATCAAACGCAATTTCAAAGCTGAAGGTACTGCCGACATTGGGCTTGCTTTCTACCACGAGCGTGCCGCCCATTAGCTCTACTATATTTTTTGTAATGGTTAAGCCAAGCCCTGTGCCGCCGTAGTTGCGCGTAGTGCTGGAATCCGCCTGCGTAAACGGCGCGAACACCTTTTCTAGCTGTTCGGCGCTCATGCCTATGCCGCTATCCCTTATTTCAAAGCACACCAACGCACCGACACCGTTACCGTTTACCACCACGGACATCTCTACCATGCCCTTGGTCGTAAACTTTACGGCGTTGGACAGCAGGTTCATCAGAATTTGCTCTAGCCGTACAGGGTCGCCGACTAGCTTTTTGTTCAAATTTCTGGTAGTCAAAAAGACCTTTAGCTCTAGCCCTTTTTCGTTGATTTTCGGCAAAGTGGCGGATTCACAGCGCGAGAGTATGTCCTGCAATTCAAACGGCACATGCTCCAGCTCTACCTTGCCCGCCTCTATTTTTGATATGTCTAAAATATCGTTTACTATATTTAACAGCCATTTTGTGCTATCCGTTATTTTGTTCAAATAGTCAATAATTTTCGGCGATACGTGGGTATCGGCGGCCGCCAACGCAAGCTCCGAAAAGCCCATTATGCTGTTCATGGGCGTTCTTATTTCGTGGCTCATCATAGCGAGAAAACGGCTTTTTGCTCTGTTGCTTTCCTCGGCTATTTCCGCACGGCGTATGGCTTGGGCGAAGCTGTTTCGATTGATTGCGTTAGCAAGCATATACACCATAGACACCAAAATTTCTATTTCGTCGTTCGTAAACCTACGCGAACGAATACAGTCGTCTATACAGCAAAGCCCCCAGAGCTGTTCCTGCATAAATATGGGAATAGCCAACACGCTCTTGACCTTAAACGCGCTAAGAAATTCTTGGTCGGCCTGCGAAAGCTCCGCCACTATGCCGTGGATATAGTCGCCCTGCGACAGCCTGATGTCCCACTGCGGCGAATCACTATAGGCGAAGCAGGCGGGAGGCGTGTCTGTTTTTATTTTGCGGCCTTCCTCGCTGTACCAATAATGCTGTAAAACCGCATAAAGCCCGTCCTCTCTCTGCTCGTTCTGCCATACCTCTATGCAGTCCGCATCTATAGTCAGCCCGATTGTTCCCATGCCCTCGACAATGGAATCATTAAAATCGTCTGTATCCTTAGCTTGAAGCAGGGCAATGGCGGCGGCGTTTACCGCGGACAGCAGCTGTTCCTTTTGGGTAAGCGCGTCCTGTGCCAGTCTATGCTCCGTCACGTCACGAATCGCGCCCGATATAGTAATCGGCGTGCCGTCCTCGTTCCTGCGTGTAGTGCCAAAGCCGTCATAATAGCGGTATTCGCCGTTTTTGTGCCGTAGGCGGTACTCGATATTGTACGGAGTATTGCCTGTGCGGTCCTCTATATGGGCGGCAAAGGCGGCAAACGCCTTTGGGTCGTCGTCGGGGTGTATAGCAGACTTAAAGGATTCTAGCGTATTAGGGAAATCATTCTCGTCAGAAAAGCCTAGCATTTGCCTAAATTCGTTTGACCATGTCCAGTTATTGTTATGAAAATCCGCCGCCAAAAAATTGTCGCCGACAACGTCCGCACGCCATAACGCAATATTTAACGCGGAAATCGCCAAATGTAGGTTTTTTGCGTCATATTCCCATTGTGGTTCGCTCATATGCTACCTCCAAGTGTAGTTTTTAGTTTTATTAGGGTTTCCAGCGCGGCCTCAAAGTCATAGTTTTCTACCTGCAACGCGAGCGCCTCCGCCCCCTCAATAGATTGTATGAAAGAAAGCAGACTTACGCTCTCTGGGTTTAATTCCTCTAGCATTGGCTCTAGTTTTTCGAGAAGTTTTAAGGCTTCCTCGTTGCTCATGGCTTCGCGTTTTTCCTCCTGCTCGTTCAGAAGTGGGCTTAGCTCCCGCAGGACTATTTCTAGCTCCTCTTTAAGTCGGTTTATTTTGCTGTCCAAAATCGAGTCGATTCTGTCCTGTAGCAGGGTTTCTACTTCCTCGGCGGCTATTTTTAGCTCCGTTTTGCCGAGCATACCCGCGTTGCCCTTTAGCGAGTGCGCGAGCCTGTGCGCGAGCTTCATATCGCCCTGCTCGATTGCCTTTTCTATCTCGCTAGGCACATTTTGGTTGACCTTTACGAAGTTGATTAGTAGCTTCCTGCGTTCTACATCGTCCGCCGTTTCCTGCTCGTTTATGGGCGTAAGGCTTACTGGCATAAGGTATTTTAACAATATACGCCAAAGCTCCTGCGCGGTAAAGGGCTTGCTCAAGCAGTCGGGCATACCGTGCCGCCTATATTTTTCCAGCTCGCCGCTCATTATATTCGCCGTCATAGCGACAATGGGCGCGCCTGTTTCCAACGCGAATATTTTCCCTACGGCTTCAATGCCGTCCATAACAGGCATAAACATATCCATAAAAATTAGGTCAAAGGGCGGCTCGCCTTTTTCCGCACGCTCCTGCACAAGCTCCACGCCTAGCTTTCCGTTTTCCGCAGTGACGGCTTGTACGCCCACGCGCGCTAGGTGCTGACAAATTACCTCTCGGTTCATGGAATTGTCGTCACATATTAGGGCTACGTGGTTAAAATGCGGCCTTTCTGAGAAGCTCAACGCCTTTTGCTTTACCAATTGCTCGCTTGATTCCGCCGTGTCGAATATAACCTCGAAGCTAAAGGTACTGCCCTTTTGCGGCAGACTTTCTACCGACAGCGTACTGCCCATAAGCCCCAATATATTCTTGGAAATAGCAAGCCCAAGCCCTGTACCGCCGTAGTTGCGCGTGGTACTGGAGTCTGCCTGTGTAAACGGCTCGAAAATCCGCTCGATTTGTTCTCTGCTCATGCCGATACCGCTATCCCTTACTTCAAAATAGATGGTCGCGGTGGTGTCGCTTGTTTCCTTTACCACTGCCGACAGCTTTACCACGCCATCGCTAGTAAATTTCACCGCGTTGGACAGCAAATTCATTAGTACCTGATACAGCCTTACGGAATCGCCCACTACCTGCTTTCCGATAATCGGCTCGGCGTACACGCTCATTTCCAAGCCCTTTTCCTTGACAATCGGCAGAATAACGGACTGACAGCGCGTAAAGACCTCTTGCAGGTTAAACGGCACGTATTCAAGCTCCATTTTACCCGCTTCTATCTTGGAAATATCTAGTATGTCGTTGATTATACGCAAGAGCCAGCTTGTACTATCTGTTATTTTGGCAAGATACGATTTGATTTGCGGCAGGGAGGTACAGTCTGCGGCAAGCTCGGCAAAGCCCATTATGCTGTTCATAGGCGTGCGTATTTCGTGGCTCATGGTCGCCAAGAAGTCCGATTTGGCGCGGTTGGCAAGCTCGGCGGCTTCTAGCTTTCTCTGCTCCGTTATATCAAAAACATAGCCCTCTAAATAGCGATACGTGCCGTCCAGCCGCGGGTCGAATACTCTACTGCGTTCTAATATCCATTTAATAGAGCCGTCCTTCATTATTATGCGGTGCTGATGCTCGTATAGCAAGCCCTTGTCTAAGGTTTCCGCAACCTTTTCCAGCATTATTTCCATGTCCTCGGGGTGCAGCATTTCCATATACTGGTTTACTCCGCCTATTAGCTCCTCGGGGGAATAGCCGAGCAGCTCCTTGCTTCCCTCGCTTACGTAGGTAAAGGGATAGTCGGGAAAGACATTTTCGCATTGGTACACCATGCCTGGCAGGTTGCTTATGATGGTGTCAATTCTCGCACAGGCAAGCGCCGCCGCTTCCCGCGCTTTTTTGTCCTTGAGATACAGCCACGCAAGCACTAAAAACGTAGCCAGGAGCAAGCAAATACCGCCAAGCGCCCACATTCGCTGTGCTTCCATGATTTTGTAACGGTGGTCTAAGGTTCTGTTTTTCCATTCGTCCTGCGTTGACTTAATATCCACAAGCGCAAGTGCCTTGTCCATAATCGAGCGTAATATTTCTTGATTTACGTTAAAGCCGATTGTGGATTCCTGCAAGGTATTGTCGAAGATTATATTTACCTTAAAGCCTGTAAGCTCCAAGTAATTAGACATAATAAGCATTTGCGCCGTGCTTGCCATAACAAGGCTTACTTCTCCGCGCCGTATGCCCTCAAAGGCTTGCCTTGTGTCGTCATATTCTACTATTTTTTCGTGGTTTGGAAACCATTGCAAAAACGCCTCGGTTTGGGCGGTGTTTCTTACTAGCCCGATTGTATAGTTTTTCACCTCGCTAAGTCTTAGCAGGCGCATATTTTCTTCCGACACAATCGCCATATACTCGGAGGCAAGCATGGTGTCGAGCCACGTAAACCGCCCTACCCTAGCCTCGGTACGAATAAGCTCGGTAACAAACGCCGCCTCGCCGTGTTCTACCATGTCTAGCAGGTCGGGCCATTCGATAAACTGGTCGCCGTGGGCGCGTTCAAAGGTAAGCCCTGTTAGGTCTGATATGTCGTCCAACAAATCAAACGCTATGCCCTGCCATTGCTTTTCGTTTTCGTTATAAAAGCTCATGGGATAATTTCTGTACTGCGTAACGTACTCGATAACTGGGTTGTCGCGGATATACGTGCGCTCTTCCTCGGTAAGCCTAATCGCTAACGTATGCTTTAGGTACGCGCTGTTTCCTTGGCTGTACAGCTCCTCTAGCCAAGCGTTCGCGCCGTGTTCCAGTGCCTTTTGCACAATGTCTATTATTGGCTTTAGCTCGGGGCTTTGGGTAGCAAGCGAAACAGGGCTAAAAAACGGCGGAAAAAATGGACTTTCCACAACGTCGCCGAATTTGTCGAACGCGCTTTTTACTGTATTTTCTGAAATATAAGCATCAATCGCGCCTGATTTCATTAGCTCGTAGGCGTGGTCGTAGCTTTCGGCAAAAATGACCTCGTACGGTGTGGATTCGTCTAGGAAAGGTGAAATACTGTCGAAGGTGGTTGAGTTGTTTAGGAAGCAGTAGCGGATTATGTCGGCGGATAGGTTATCTAGTACGCGGTAGGTATAGATGGTGCGTTCTGCTATGGCATCGGTCATGTAGTAGGTGTTCTTGCGTTCCTGCGTAGGCGTAAGCTCGCCAGTGAAGTCAATACCGCCGTTTTCTAGTCCATCTATTAGGTCGTTCCACTGATAAATATACGGCACAAAGGGAATGTCAAACAGCTCCGTAAGCCATTCGCACACTAGCGCGGAATAGCCCTGTATTTCGCTGTCTGTGTTGGCAAACGCTTCTGTGCTTGTAGTCATGCCGTAGGTGAAATGGTCGGTTTGTTTACGTAGTGTGTCTAGGGCGGTTATTTCCTCGGCGGTTATGTTGGGGATAGTGTGGTATGTGGGGAATGGTGAGGTGGGGGGCGGTGTGGGGGTGGGCTGGGTGCAGGCGGTTAGGAGGAGGGGGAGGGCGAGGGAGATCGGAAGAGCACAC
>Ga0099364_10000822_pt1 | contig 52526 bp, 56 predicted proteins | sample TergutTh196P3_FD_73070 | JGI IMG/M metagenome (GOLD analysis project Ga0099364, IMG submission 73070) | Microcerotermes parvus P3 segment gut microbial communities from Pointe-Noire, Republic of the Congo - Th196 P3 | ecosystem: Host-associated > Arthropoda: Insects > Digestive system > Gut ... | reverse complement strand
TAGAAGCTGTGTTCATAGCCGCTCAACGCCGCCTTGTCGGTCGAATTTCCGCCACTCTGCGTCGGGATTTCGCTTGCGTGCCTCTAGCACGCGGCGCGAAACCCTCCTTGATTGGCGAAAATTCGCCGCGACAATTCGGCATTTTGGGCTATGAACACAACTTCTAAAAATCCAAACGAATATATGATGTGCGTATTTACCAATTCTCGCATATACTATAAAAAACTAACCGAGGTGTTAAATGAAAAACGTATTAGTATTATTCGGCGGCTGTTCGCCCGAGCATGATATATCCAAGGAAAGCGTAAACTCCGTGCTAAACGGGCTTAACGGCCACACGGTTATACCTGTGTATATCACCCGCGCAGGCAAATGGCTGATGTATGACGGAAAGCTGGACAATATTTCTTCCATGAACTGGGAAAAATTCGGCACGCCTGCCGTTTTAAGCCCAGATAGGGTAAACCGCGGGCTGTTGCGGATTGTTTCCGAGAAAATCAAAACGGTACCGGTGGACGTGGTTTTTCCTGTTTTACATGGGCAAAACGGCGAGGACGGCACAATCCAAGGGCTTTGCGAGCTTGCAGGTATTCCGTATGTGGGCTGCAATGTGGCGGCATCGGCGGTAGCCATGGACAAAGCCATAATGAAACTCGTGGTAAAGGCTCTGAAAATTCCGCAAGCGGACTTTTTGGTTCTTGACGGCGAGGAAGTAAATGCCGACCTGTCCGCCGCGCTTAAAAAAATACGATACAAAATCGGCTATCCCTGCTTTGTAAAGCCGTCTACGGGCGGCTCGTCTATAGGAATTTCCCGTGTGGAAAACCGCAATCAGCTAACCGAGGCGATACAAAACGCGCTAAATTATTCCGCGCGCATAGTTGTGGAAAAGGCGGTAAAAGGGCGCGAAATAGAGGTAGGCGTGCTTGGCTTTTCCCAGTCGGCAAAAGCGAGCGTGCCAGGCGAGGTGCTTGCCGCAGGCGATTTTTACGACTACGAAGCAAAATACGAAAACCCAAAATCGCAGACGGTTGTTCCCGCCAAGCTGCCAAAGGAAACCGTCAAGCAGCTACAGGACTACGCGCTGGAAATTTTCCGCGCTATAGGCGGAAAGGGCTTGTCGCGTGTAGACTTTTTTGTGGACGAAAACAACCGCGTGCTGTTCAACGAGGTAAACACCGTGCCAGGCTTTACGCCCATAAGCATGTACACAAAAATGTGGGAAGCAAGCGGCGTTCCGCGGCAAGAATTATTCTTACGGCTTATAGAAATCGCGTTGGCATGATAGGCGTATTCGACTCTGGCGTTGGCGGCCTTACAGTTGTACAAGAAATACGAAAAATAATGCCGACGCAGGACATAATTTACTTCGGCGACACCGCGCGCGCCCCTTACGGCGGCAAGGACACAGAAACCCTAATAAGCCACGGCAGAGAAATAATCAGTTTTTTTGTGTCAAAGGGCGTGAAAGCGGTCGTAATGGCTTGCGGAACAAGCTCGTCTACCTCGTTTGAACAACTGAAACGAGAGTTTGACGGCCTGCCTATTATTGACACAATTCGACCCGCCGTGCTTGCCACATGCGAGCTTGCGGCACAAAAGGACATAAAGCCCGTTTTTATCGCCACCTCGGCTACCATAAAAAGCGGTCTGTTTGCACGTCTATTGGCACAAAAACTGCCCGACATTAAGCTGTACACGCGCGCCTGTCCGCTGTTCGCGCCTATGGCGGAGGCAGGCTTGGGCAATAACAATCCGCTAGTTACCTTTGCCGCCGAGAATTATCTCGCCGATTTAAAGGGCAAGGTGAACGCGCTGATTTTGGGCTGTACGCATTATCCGCTGTTTACGGACGCGCTTGGCGAGGTGCTTGGTGATATTATTTTTATAAATCCTGCTGTTGCTACTGCGCGGGCGGCTAAGGAGCAGCTTGGGGCGCGGCAATGTACAGAGGGGGATAAGGCGATTATCGAATATTATACGAGCGGCGAGCCTGAGGGGTTCGGTGATTTGGCTAGGGTTATTTTGGGGGAGGGGTGTAGCGTGGAGCAATGGAAGAATTTAGGAGGGGGTACGTCACAATGAAACAGAAAATAAGCGTATTACTTGTATTTTTATTTGTTGTATTTACTGGTTGCTCAAAGCAATATACGCCTGTTGATAACCATGTTCCCGAAGAAGTTATTGCGGAGGCTAACGAAGAAGTCACAGAAGAAGCTACTGAGGAAGTCCTCGAAGAAATTACCGAAGAAGCCACTGCGGAAGCCACTACGGAAGCCCTCGAACAACCCCCAAATACCACACACCTGCTATCACAATCATGGCAATCATGGCAGGAAGCATATACAGAATTATTGCAGGAATATGTCGGAAAGGCACTGTTTCCACATGATGCCTGTGAAGAAGAAAGGCTCGCAGGTTCATTTTCCCTGTACGATATTGACTTAGACGGCGTACCCGAGCTATTCATCTGGAAAAATCAACCTCAAGGCTTTTTTCACGCCTATTCCGCATATACATTTGACGAAAACACAATAATACCGCTGGAATTTGGCGAATTTATCGGCGGCAGAAATGAAATTTGCACACCGCCAAATTCTCAAAAGGGCATGATTCTTGTAACAGGGGAAAGTGGACATACTCGCTATAATTTAGTCGTTATGAATGATTACGTATTGTACAACGAGGTTTCCGCATATGAAGATTATACACCAGAGCAGATTTCCCTCCATTATATACGCGGCGTAGATGTAACCCCTATAGAATTTCCCGATTCAGAACGCGCCCAAGCATGGTACGAGGAACACACCCAAATATGGCACGAAGAATACACGACACCGAAGGGATATACTCTTGTTGCGGAGGACGATTTTTATCGAGTTATTGATAGCGTGTTTGGCGATTTGGACACATATATTCTTAGCACAGAAATCACCGAGCTTGAAAATATTTATGGTATTTTGCGAGAATATATAGTAAGATAGAGTTAGGTGTTATTTAGGACACGGAGGTGCTTTACATGGGAGAACGCGAATTGGCAGAGCTTATCAAGGAAATGGAAGATTACGTGGAAAATGTCGTAAAAAATGAAACTAAAGAAGAATCCAGAGCCGCTCTTATTCGTACTGGTATTTTAACCGAAGATGGCGAAGTAGCGGAGTATTACAGGGGTGTAATAGGCGATGTACGATAAGCTACCGCATTTAATTCTTGCCTTTCACGGGTGCGACATAAGCACGTATAACGATGTCTTAATAAATGGCAATCACCTCAAACCAAGCATGAATGATTATGACTGGTTAGGCAATGGCATTTATTTTTGGGAATCAAACAGACAGCGCGCTTTTGAGTGGGCAGAGGAACAAGTTAAACTAGGCAAATATAAAACCCCTGCGGTAATAGGTGCAGTAATTGATTTGGGCAGATGTATGAATCTGAAGGATTCCAAGTTTATCGATATGCTGAAATCGGGATACCACGCATTAGAATCAAGATGTCACTCGGAAAATCGAGAAATGCCCAAAAATACAGGCGGTGCGGATAAACTTTTGAGAAAATTAGATTGTGCTGTAATAGAGCAAGCGCATGATATAGCCACCAACCTTAAAAAGAAGCCTTTCGATTCAGTCAGAGGTCTTTTTATCGAGGGTGCAAATGTCTATCCCGGCTCGGGCTTTAAAGCCAAAACACATATACAAATATGTGTGAGAAACCCAAACTGCATTAAGGGCTATTTTAATCCGTTGAACGAAAACCTAGAATATAATTTGCCATAATATTACATACTCACCACTGCACCTCCACTAAACTCCATTCAAGCTGTATAGTACGCTCCTCTTGTTCCAACAGTTCTGACTGCCCTAAATGCCCCGAGCTTCCATATTTACGCATAAAATACAGACATTCTTCCTCTGTTATACGCACAAACTCGTCACCAACGTGCCGATAATGCTGTTTTTCTGCGGTCGCTTCATTTAGTTCATTAAAAACAACCCCGCATTGAAAATAATTCAATAACACCAGCTGTCCATCTTCGTCAATTTTATAAAAATAATCCTCGCTCGTACCCAAATGCCCCCACGAATTAGATAAAATACAATTACCCTCGTCATCTAATTGCACGCTAAGATTATACCTGCTTCCCGTTTGATTAAAAACAGATGTCGGGCTGTTATTTTGCAGTGCATAAATGCCAAAAATATTGCTAGAAAGCCCATACCGAGGGGCGTACTCTCCACCTATCATCAATTCGGGTACGCCGTCGCCGTTTAGGTCGTGCAGGGCGTATAGGAATGGTGGTCTATTGCCCTCATTCCAATCAGGCGAGAGTAGCATGTGAGCCGACCAAAATGTATTGCCCATAATTTCATCATCGTGTACGGTGTAATTGCTTAATTCAAATACAGCATAAGCATTAAGGATTGGGGAAAACCATTCTTCCTCATGCAAGGAAGCTACTGGCGTATTACCCATGCCGCAACCAGTAAAAACAGCACAAAGCATAGCAACGCATATTATCACTTTCACCACTCCACCTCCCCCAACCCACACCCACGCAAAAACTCATTCGCCTTAGAAAAATGCCTACACCCGAAAAACCTACCACCTGCAAGCGGGCTTGGGTGTGCGGCTTGCAAAATCAAGTGTTGCCTGTTTGTGAGTACCCGCCCTTTTGTTTGTGCGTCCTTGCCCCAGAGCAGGAAGGCTATGGGCGTTTCGCGGCGGTCGAGCAGTCCGAGTACCGCGTCGGTGAACTGCTCCCAGCCCTTTTTTGCGTGGGAACGGCTTTGTCCTGCACGCACGGTAAGCACATTGTTAAGCAACAGCACGCCCTGCTCCGCCCAACGCTGCAAATTTCCGTTGGTGGGAATTTCCGCGCCTATGTCCGCTTGTATTTCCTTAAAAATGTTAGCCAGTGACGGCGGAATTTTTGCACATTGTACGGAAAAAGAAAGCCCATGCGCCTCGCCTGCGTTGATGTAGGGGTCTTGCCCCACGATTACCGCCCGTACCTTTTCGTAGGGCGTGAGCCGCAGCGCGTTAAAGATGTTGTCCATATGGGGATAAATGGTATATGTGCGGTATTCCTGCTTTAAAAATTCCCGTAGCCGTAGATAATACTCTTTTTTAAATTCCTCTGCCAAAAGCTCGTCCCAGTCGTTGTTTAATTTTACCATTTTTATCACTCTCCTGCATACTATTATAAAACTTTTCACCAATTCCCGACACTAAAAATTTTTACATTCCCAAAGGCACTACATAAGCCACAAATTCCCATATTTTCGACAGAGAAAAATGGAATATTTCCATATTAGGAAAATATTGGCAATATTTCTTATATTCATTGCTCGTTGTTTTTCGCATGGTATACTTCCATAAATTTACAATTACTGGAGCTGAGGAAGGGAAGATTATTATGCTCTCAAACGAAATTCTACACCTGCCTATTGGCAGCGTAACACCGAACCCATACCAGCCGCGCCGCATTTTTGACACCTGCGCGTTGGACGAGCTTGCCGAGTCTATTCGCGTATACGGCGTGCTACAGCCCATTAGCGTGCGTTCCATCAACGGCGTAAACTACGAGCTAATAGCGGGCGAGCGGCGTTTGCGCGCAAGCCGCATGGCAGGAATGGCGACAATTCCCGCTATACTGGTAGACGTGGGCGACCTAGACAGCGCGGTTTTGGCGATTTTGGAGAATCTGCAACGGCAAAATCTGCACTACCTAGAGGAAGCGGAGGGCTTCCAAAACCTAATCGGCGAATACGCCTTTACGCAGGAAGCACTGGCACAGCGAATCGGCAAAAAGCAGTCCACCATAGCGAACAAGCTGCGCCTGCTACGTTTGCCGCGAGCCGTGCAAAAACAGCTAATTGAACACGAGCTGACCGAACGCCACGCCCGCGCCTTGCTACGATTAGAAACAGAAGCGGAGCAACTAGCAGTAATATCAAAAATAGCGAGCGAGCATTTGACGGTAAGCAAAAGCGAGGAGCTTATCGAAGAAACCGTTCGCAAGCCCGCCGAAAAAAAGAAGCCCATTCCGTTCAAGGCATACATTCGGGACATACGCATTTTAACCAATTCTATACAGGAAAACCTCGAAATAGTACGCCGCGCAGGGCTAGGCGCTACGTTTGATATGCAACAAACCGACACAGGCTACGACATAAATATAAAAATAAACTATGCCACTATGCGTTCTAAGGTGGTATAATATAAATGCGAATCAACAATTTTCCATACCGTTGATTCGTGCTAGTTAAGGAGGTGCGAATAAATGTCAAAATCTACTAACGCAATGCGCTTTGACGAGGACAATTTTGACCTGTCCGACCACAAAAAACGAGCCGATGCCGTAGTGCGAGAAAAGGCCCGCACAAAACGCCTTACGCGCCAAGTAAGAACAGGAAAAATAATTTTAGCTATAGTGTCAATCATTATATTTTTTATTTTGTTTTATATCGCTGTGCAGTTGGGGTTTATGGCGTAGGGTGTGGTAAACGTGCGAATGATGAACGTGCGAATGGTGAAAGCCTGTAGCTTATTTGATTTTAAAATGGTATTAAACACGGATTTGGCGGATTTTCACGGATTTACGCGGATTGGCTCGTTGTAAAATTCACGAAAGTCCACGAAAATCCGCTCCGTCCGCTCAAATCCGCGTAAATCCGCTAAATCCGCGTTTGGTTGACGTACGGTGTTGACGTACGGTGTTGTAGGGGGCGGATTTATCCGCCCCGAGGTATGTACGTTCGTCAATTTGGGACGGACAACGTCCCATCAATTTGGTACGTGGCAACCTCGGGGCGGATAAATCCGCCCCCTACAACACCTTGCAAATTCCCTTATTTCAGTGGTGTAACAAATGATTTATAGTACACGGATTTAACGGATTTAACGGATTTTCACGGATTTTGCGGATTGGCTCGTGGGTAAATCCGTGTTCCATTGCCTTTGAAATCCGCTAAATCCGTATTTAATTTACATATTTCGGCTTCGTGCGTTTGTCACGGCTTGCCCCTCTCGAAAGTTGCATGTAGTTGTATTCTGTATATTATGGTATAATGCAAGCACCCTGCTGTTATTGTGCAGGGTGCTTTTGGTATACGATGAAGTCAATTCCAACAGATTAAGGGGATTTGTAGGGTTTAATTCTGAAAAAGGCAGGTGTTTATGGTGACAGAGCATTATTTAAGTATAATTTCTTTGGTTATGGTAGCAATCGGCGGTGTGTTCGCGGGTATTCAATGGAATGTATCAAATAAGACTAAAAGAGCAGAATTTATAAACATTAAATATAAGTAAGGAAGAATTTAAGATTTTGCAATATGAAATTATACGAGTCTGTTCTTCTTTTGACGTTCAATCGTACTTATGGAATTTACATCATTTTTCCATAAAACACAACTCAAAATGTTCATTTGACAATTTGGTTTCGTTCGGGCTTGATAATAAAATCTTCGACTCAAGGTTCTTGAGTAGCAGTATCAGCATTTATAAACAAAGATTGAACTTTTAATTCCAATATATCGACAAGCATGAATAAGAGGTATACGTATTATATCGTATAAAGAGGGGGTCTACATGAAAAACCGAATACGCGAGTTTAATAAATTCCGCTCGGGCTTTGTCACGCTTATTGGGCGGCCGAATGTGGGAAAATCTACGCTTATGAATTATTTTATCGGCGAAAAGATTTCTATTGTGTCGAACAAGCCGCAAACCACGCGCAACAAAATACGCAGTATTCTTACAGGCGAGGGCTACCAAATCGTGTTTATTGACACGCCTGGCATACATGTGCCGACGACGCGGCTCGGCAGTTTTATGGTAAAAAGTGCAAATAACGCGCTTAACGAGGCGGACGCGGTCATTTATATGGTAGAGCCGCGCGAAAAAATACACGAGGGCGACGCGGCCATTCTCAAAACGCTGACAGGCGTAAAAAGCCCAGTTTTCTTGGCAATAAACAAGGTGGACACTGTGGACAAGCCCGTCCTGCTGAAAATAATGTCGCAGTACAGCGCGGCGTATAATTTTGCCGAAATTGTGCCGTTGTCCGCGCTTACTGGCGAAAATGTGCAGGCGCTTTTGCAAAATATACAGAAAATATTGCCCGAGGGGCCTATGTATTTCCCCGAGGACCAAATCACCGACCAGCCAGAACGCCAGATTGCCGCCGAAATAATTCGCGAAAAGGCGCTGATGTACCTACAGGAGGAAATTCCGCACGGCTTGGCGGTAGAAATCACCGCCATGCGCGCCCGCACAGGCGAAGCCGACAGCATTGTGGACGTGGGCGCAACCATTTTTTGCGAAAAGGACTCGCACAAGGCAATAATCATAGGCAAAAGCGGCGCAATGCTAAAAAAAATAGGCACAGCCGCACGGCGCGACATTCAACTGCTGCTTGGCTCGCCGATTTACCTCGATATGTGGGTAAAGGTAAAAAAGAACTGGCGCGACAACGATTTTCTGCTTAAAAATTTTGGGTATGGGGAGCAGAATGTGTAGACGGGTGTGTATTGGAACGCGGATTTATGGATTTTAAGGGCATGGAACGCGGATTTTCGCGGATTTGGCGGATTTTCGCGGATTCGTTCCGTGTAAATTGACGGCAGTGGAATACGGATTATATCCATGTAAATTAAGGATACTGGAACACGGATTTAACGGATTTTCGCTGATTTGGCGGATTGGCTCGTGGGAAAATATATTGACGTTTAGTAATTTACGCGGACAAAATCCGCGTAATCCGTGAAAATCCGTGTTCCATTGCCTTTAAATCCGTGTTGTATAAATCATTTGTTAAACCACTGGGGAATTGCAGGCTATTGTAGGGGACGGATTTATCCGTCCCGAGATTACCTCGTACTATGTTAATGGACGTTGCCTGCCGAATTGACGAGCGTGCATACCTCGGGACGGATAAATCCGTCCCCTACAAAAAACCCATTAAACATCTGCATTGCCAAATTTTCATAAACATATAACCCCCCTTTGTGGCAAATGCTACACAGGAAACAAGAAGCCGTTCCCATAACCGAGATGTCGGACATGGGAAGAACTTCCAATCCTTTAAGGGGGAACTCATGTACGACAATGACGAAAATTTATGGCGTGTATTCGCCATTTCGGGCGACCCATTAGCCTACCTAGACTACGCAAAAAGTCGCGGCGAAAGAGAGAGAAATGAAAACAATAAAAGTAAGAGGACTAGTTCTTAAAGAATACGAAGCTGGCGAGGCCGACAAGCGGCTCTTGTTGTTGTGCAAGGGCGAGGGACGGCTCATGGTTTACGCGCGGGGGGCGCGTAAGCCGCGAAGCAGGTTTTTGGCGGCTTCGCAGATTTTTACATATTCCGATTTTATTTTGGCTCAGGGCAAGGGCTTTTATTCGCTTACCCAAGCCGATTTGCTCGAAAATTTCTACAACCTGCGTACCGACTATGACACGCTCTGCGCCGCCCATTCCATAGTAGAGGTCTGCGAAAAAACGCTATGGGAAAAAAGCGACTGCGACAAGCTGCTGTTACTTGTGTTAAAATCGTTATCGCTTTTGTCCAAGGGGCGGCTTTCGCCCCAACAAATAAAAATCGTGTTCCTCACGCGTTTTTTTGACTTTTACGGGCTTCGACCGCATGTAAATGGCTGTTTTGTCTGCGGCCTGCCCTTGCGAGAAATGGGCGAAAGGGTGTTTTGGGGCGCGGAGGGGGTAGCATGTTCCGCACACGCTTCAATGCCGATTTCACAAGCCGCCGCCGCCGCCTTTGGGCATATGCTAGATAGCGAGCTGTCGCAGGCGTTCCAGTTTATGGTACATGAGAATGTGTTGGGCGAATTGCAGAACGCTGTGCAGTTTTTTTGGAAGTGTCATTTTGATGTGGTATGATAGGTTATACTGCGGAACGCTAAGAAATGCACTCGGCGTTCCGCAATATATTATCGGGGAGGGTATTATGAAGATTTATATAGCTATTTATGTAGCCGTAATATGTCTATTTATGGCTTCCTGTCAATCAGAATCCATAATTGAAGCAAATCAAGATTCATTTAGCGACATGCCGCTTTCACCAATAACCATAACCGATACCGCAACAAAAGATGAGCTGTTAATACTGCGAGAGGATTACGAACGAGTAACGAGGCTAAGAAATATTCTTTCTAATGATTATCGGTACGCCATTAACCAGATTACTCCTACATTAAGCCCAGAAACTTCCGAAACGATAATTTCTGGCATTGATAAAAACGTGATAAATGCTATTAGGAATCGGGATTTTTTAGAATTGACAAGCTATATCCACCCCTTGGCAGGGGTTAGAATTTCCCTTTTTAATGAAGCGTCCACGGAGGATACTATTCTTTATAGAAATGACCTTACTTCAAATGATAGGGTCTATGCGTGGGGCAAAGAATGGTGGACTGGTGATGTTATTTCTACGAGTATTAGCGAATTGTTTGATACATGGCTATACAAAAAAGACTATGTGCAATATGCCCCTATTTTTAATTCAAGCGGCTCCCAAATGCAAGATTATGCAACTGGAAATGAATATATATTTTATGATAAATGTATAGCTGTTCTGTATCTTTACGAGGGTGACGAAAATTCGTATTGGTTAGACTGGAGCGGCTTGAAATTGATTTATCAAGAATATGCTGAAAGCTGGTATTTGGCAGGAATTATATATTGCGAAAGAGTTATGTAATACTATATTAGGAGCAATACAAATGACAATTAAACAAGCAATGAAATTCATATACGGCACGACATGGAAGGGCAGTATTCTTGGGCTTTCGCGTATTACGGAGCTTATGCGGCTTTTGGGCGAGCCGCACAAGAAGCTAAAATTCGTGCATGTGGCTGGTACTAACGGCAAAGGCTCTACATCGGCTATGCTGGCGAGCATTTTGGCACAGGCTGGCTACAAAACAGGGCTTTATACCTCGCCGTATTTGTATAATTTTAATGAGCTAATACAAATCAACAATACGCCGATTACGGACGGCGAAATAATACAGCTTGTCACGGAAATGCAAAGGCACAAAATGCACGACATGCCTACGGAATATGAAATTATTACCGCGTTGGCGTTTTTACATTTTTGGCGCGGGCAGTGTGATATAGTCGTGCTAGAGGTCGGCATGGGCGGACGGCTGGATTCCACCAACATAATAGAAACACCCGAGGCGGCAATCATTACGGCAATCGGGCTAGACCACATGGGGCAGCTGGGCGACACCATCGAAAAAATCGCAGGCGAAAAGGCAGGAATAATCAAGCCTAACGGCAATGTAGTCTGCCACGAACAGCCCCAAGCGGTGGAGGCGATTATTCGTAGGAAATGCGAGGAAACGGGTAGCAAGGTTGTGTTTGCGGGTCGTGGTGGGATTTCGCTTTTGCAGGTGGGCTTGGACGGGCAGATGTTCTCTTATGATGGGAAATCACTGGTAACACCCCTTCTAGGCGAACATCAACTTAAAAATACCGCCGTTGTGCTGGAAGCCGTAGAGGTTTTACGTAATCGCGGCTGGCAAATAACGGACGACCATATAAAAGACGGCTTACGCAACACCACTTGGCGCGGACGGTTTGAGGTAATACGCCGCGAGCCAGTGTTTATCATAGACGTGGCGCATAATCCGCAGGGCGTAAGGGCAACGCTTGGCGGCTTGCAACAGCTTTTCCCCGACAGGAAAGTAATCTTCATCTTCGGCGTTCTCGCAGACAAGGATTATGCACAAATGGCGGAATTACTGCTTCCGTACGGCAAAAAGTTCATTCTCGTTACACCAGAAAATCCGCGCGCGTTACCTGCGGCCAAGCTACGCGAATTTTTCCCACAAGGCGAGGTCTGCGAAACCGTATCGCAAGGCGTAGCCCTCGCACTTGAATACGCGGGGGATAATGATATAATATGCTCACTTGGTTCGTTATCTTTGATTGGTACGATAAGGAAGATATTGGTATAAATCCACTCATTATCTTTAATTGGAACAAGGAGAATATTAGCATGAAAATGTCGCACACAAAAAAAATAGTGCTGTTAGCACTACTTATTGCTATGCAAATTGTTCTTGAACGCTATCTGCCAGTCGTCAATACGCCGTTTTTGCGGTTGTCGCTTGGGTTTGTACCAGTGGCGTTGATGGGCGTATTGTTTGGGCCGATTTATGCAGGGCTTGGCGCGGTTATTGCGGACTTTACTGGGGCTACTATTCTCTTTGGCAGCGCGTTTTGGGGCTTAGTCATCACCGCAGGGCTAATGGGAATTACCTACGGCGTTCTCCTGCATAAGCCCACGGCTTCCCACGAGGTGAAAATATGGCGCGTTGCCGCCGCCGCCGCTATTGTGACGATTATTCTTGATTTGTGCCTAAACACGTTTTGGCTTGCGTTCTTTTTCGAGAACAGCTTCACAGATATTATATGGTGGCGCGTTCTCAAAACGGTACTCATGCTACCTGTGCAGATGGCGTGCCTGCGATTTATTACAGGGGAACGGTTTAAGCCTGTTTTGCGGGTGTTGGGGTAGGATAGAGCTATTTTTTTATGACAGGGGAATCATCATATGAAAAAACTTAAAATATATCTCGACACGTCCATTGTCAGCCACTTGGACGCGCCAGAGCGTGCCGATTGGCAGGACGATACTCACCGATTGTGGAGTGCGATACAGGCAGAAGAATACGAGGTATTCCTCTCGCCAGTGGTTATGGCGGAGATAGACGGCTGTACCGAGCCGAAACTTTCGCGCTTGTTGAACTATCTGCAAAAAATCCAGTACACTGAGCTGAAAAAGACAGGCGAGGTCACAGAGCTTGCGAAAAAGTATCTTGAGGCGGGCATACTAGGAAAAAAGAGCTTTGATGACTGTCAGCATATCGCCTATGCCTGTGTATACAATTGCGATATGCTTGTGTCATGGAACTTTAAGCATTTAGTAAATATTAAAACCATATCAGGCGTTAAGGGTGTGAACGCCCTCGCAGGCTATCGAGAAATGCCGATATACACACCCACAATACTAATCTCGGGAGGTGCAGACGATGATTCGTAACATACCCAAGCCAGATATATCCTCGGCGTTCACCGTTGATGATATTCACAAAATAAGGGAGTGGCACTACGAGCGACTGCTCAATGCAACGCCAGAGGAACGCGACGCAGATACGGAGCTTCGCGCCGAAAGAACGCGCTGTGCTATAGAAGAGCTCCGCCGCACTAAAACCGTGCTTGCGTAGCTTTTGCCTTAGAGCGTGTTGTCAAAAACATACTGCCCATAAACCCTACGCCCCAAAATCGTCAACGCCTTTGTCGGGCAATGACTAAAGCAACGGTAGCAAGCCGTGCATTTTCCGCCCGATACCGCCTTGCCGTCCGCCACGGTAATATTCCGCATAGGGCATAGCTCCGTGCATTTTCCGCAGCCGTTGCACTTGTCGCGCGCTATTTTCGGGGCGGTTATATATTCGTCTGTACGCGGGTAAAACCACAGGCTTCGCAGGAAAAACCCAAGCAGGTAATTCAGCGGATTTAAGCCGCTTTTTAATGGCTTGCCCGATTTAAACGCTTCCGCCGATTTTGCGATTTTCCGCTCGGCTTTAGCGATTACTTTCCTGTAATTCTTGGTAAAAATGATTTCCATAATTAGCAGGTCGCGAATATTGTCGGGCATGATTAACTGCATACTGCCGATAAGCTGCGCGCCGCAGTCTTTAAATAGCCGTGCCGCGTACCCCACCCCGAGGGCGTTAAACAGCCCTTTTGTGGCGATTATGAACACCTTTTTGCCTGCGAAAGCGTTCTTGTTTTCGGCGATAAAAGCCTTTGCGATTTTTGGCAAATTGCTGTAATAAACTGGAAAGCCAAAAACTACCGTGTCGTGCTTCGCCAATTCGTCCGCAACGCCGCTGTGTTCGAGCGAGAAGCACTCGCCGCCGCCAACCGCCGACACAAACCGCTCGACCGCGTAGCGCGTGTTGCCTGTTCCGCTAAAATATATGCCGACCATATGACCTCCAAATGCTTATTTACATATAGTTTCGTTAATCCGAGTTTTTTCCGTTGTCATAATCCGCCAATATATCTGCAAAAATCTTTGAGAAGTCTATCGGCTCTCCGTTATCTGGAACATAATCGGGGCTGTTTTTGTATGCTTGGTATGCTTCCTCCCATTCGAGTTCTTTAGCAAGTGCTTCTTCCTTAGTATATTCGATACTGCTGTAACCATCGTGTAAGAAGTCTGAGATGTCTAACGGACGTTTGGAAATTGGAACATAGTCGGGGCTATTTTTGTGTGCTTGGAAAGCATCCTGCAACTCGAAATATTTATCAAATGCTTCTTCCTCAGAACTGCTTTTTTCGGATATTAAAGAATCTCCACTATGTGCGGTCATAAGTGAATCTACGTTATAGTGTTCGTGAACAAATTCAAGAAATCCAAAAAATTCATCTTCAAAGTTATCGTTGCATGAATAATCACCATTGTGTAAATTTGGGCAGGTACGCACTTCCTCAATATGCTCAAAAGGATTAAGCCCTGTTGACCTCTCCCATTCGCTCATAGCCCGCCCAAAAGCACACCCATCCATAAAAGCATTGAGAGACGTAAGCGATTTTCTTCCTATATAGTACCCATAGGCTTTACGTATCTCTTGTCTTAAACGCTCATAATTATCCATATTAAACCTCCAAATTCTCATTTAACCGCAACCGTCATAAAACAATTCGCTTCCATTCCCTTGCTTTTCATATAGTCCATACCCCAAGCGCGCATTGCCTCCAAAATAGGAGTTATGCTTTGTCCAAGCTCGGACAGCCGATACTCGACCTTAGGCGGCACAACGGGGTAAACCGTGCGGATAATCAGGTTGTCGTCCTCTAGCTCGCGCAGCTGCTGTGTGAGCATTTTTTGCGTGGCTTGCGGAATGAGCTTGCGTAGCTCGCCGAACCGCTTTATGCCCTGCTCCGAAATAGCCAAATGCCAAAGGATAAGGGCCTTGTACTTGCCGCCGACCATGTTTAGGGTCGCGACTACAGGGCAGTTGGTTTTGTTGCAATCGTCCATTTTTTACCTCTTATGGGAATTATTTGCCTAGCTTAGTACCTTTTTAGTAACTATAGCACAATAAAGTGGGTACTTGCAATGGGGATTGTTACAACTATAATACTACTATACGAAAGGAGCAACAATATGAACCAATCAAACAAGCACGAAAAGTATTCAATCCAAAAATACAACAGCATTGCACGCAACTACGACACAACCCCAGACGGCAGAATGACGGCGGATTTTAAGGCGAAGATGCTCGAACTTTGCAAGGCAAAAGACGGCGATTTTTTGCTTGATGTCGGCTGCGGAAACGGAACGCTTATCGGCGCGTTGAAACGCAAGGCGAATGTGCGGGCGTTTGGCATTGATATTTCCCCAAGCATGATTGACGAGTGCAAGGGGCGGTACGCCGACATTGATTTTTCGGTAGGCAGCGGCGAAAAGCTGCCCTTTGACGATTGCAGCCTTGACGTGGTTGTCACTTGCTGTGTGCTTCATCATCTGAACGAGCCGCGTAATTTTTTCCGAGAAGCCAAGCGCGTCCTTAAACCGAGCGGCACTCTGATTGTAGCCGAAATATGGCTTCCGTTTGGGGTACGGCATATATTCGACCTTTTTTCGCCGCTGTACAAGGCGGGCGACAATAAGCTGTTTAGCCACAGACGGCTAAAGGGGCTGTTTGCTGAGAATGACTTTTGCGTAACGGGAATTTATAAGAGAGGTATTATGCAAATCGTGAAAGGGGGCGTTGCCCCTTTTCTCCGACTGTCCCATGATGGGAATGTCGCCTCGAAGCCTTAACAGCTTTCTAGCAAATAAAAAAGGAGGGCGTAATGGAGCATTTACTAAAAGAAACCACGCTACTCAACTACAACACCCCCGAAATACAATCGCTCATACATAGCCGCGCATGGCGTGATTTGGGCGAAAAAGAGCGGATTCGCGCCGTGTACAATTTCATACGCGACGAGATTAAATTCGGGTACAACAAGGCCGACGATATAGCCGCCGTTGATGTTTTGCGTGACGGCTACGGGCAATGCAACACCAAAGGCACGCTGTTTATGGCGTTGCTCCGCGCCGTGGGCGTTCCCTGCCGCATACATGGCTTTTTCGTGGACAAAATCATACAAAAAGGCACGCTCAACGGCTTTTATTACAAGCAATCGCCAAGGGAAATCCTGCATTCATGGGTGGAAATTCATTACAATGGACGGTGGCTAAACCTAGAGGGATTTATCCTAGACATGGATTACTTGGGCGGCTTGCAAGCCAAGTTCAAGGGCTGCAAAGGCTCGTTTTGTGGTTATGCGGTGGCTACGCCAGACCTGCAAAGCCCACCAGTGGACTGGAACGAGTGCGACACATATATACAAAAAGACGGCATAATCGCCGATTTAGGCGTGTTTGACAGCCCCGATGAGCTGTTTGGGCGGTATAGGCAAAATGTGGGGTGGTTTAAGGGCTTTATGTTTCGGTATGTAGTGCGGTATAGTATGAATCGGGCGGTGGGGAGGATTCGGGGGTGTTAGAAAATATTCCGTGAAATATTTAAAAAAGATGGAACGCGGATTTAGCGGATTTCCGCGGATTTTTTAAAATAACTAAACACGGATTTAACGGATTTCGCGGATTCGCTCGTGGGAAAATCCGTGTAAATCCGTGTTTCGACATGCTTCAATGCTACGGCAACCACTCAGAACCATCTGCGGGTTTAAGACTGCCTATGATAATGCGAACAAAGTCGATTATCGCAATAATCCCAAAGCCACCTGCCGTTAGAAGCTTTAATACCCCCATGCCTGTATAGCCTAAGTAAAAACGGTCTATTCCCAAGCCCCCGAGGAAAAATGAAAGAAGTATTGCGGCTGTCTTGCTTTTTGTTGGTTGTGGCATAATTTTGCCCTCCTGTTATTCTAAAATCAATAATCTCACAATCCGACAAAATAATAAGATAACAATTCGTGTTTGTCAAGTTTTACCGCTTCCTTTTTAAGCTATAAGAAAAGAGTAGACTAGTGCCAAGAGGTCATTAGTCTTGATTTCTGATTATGCGGATTTTCCCACGAACGAATACGCAAAATCCGTGAAAATCCGTCAAATCCGTGTACTATAAATCATTTGTTAAGCCGCTGGGTTAAGGGAATTTGCAAGGTTTTGTAGGGGGCGGATTTATCCGCCCCGAGGTTGGTACGTACCGAATTGGTCGGCGTGCGGTGTTGTCTAAGAAAATCACTTAGACAACACCTTACTGCCTGCTTGATGTGACGTTGTCCGTTATAAATTGACGAACGTGCGGGGGTAGGGGCGAGTAACGTCCATTAACGCAGAGCGAGGCAACCTCGGGACGGATAAATCCGTCCCCTACAAAAAACCTGCAAATCCCCCCCCAAAAAAACTGCAAATCCCCACAACAAACGCAATATTTTAATCTGCGTTTCGTGTCTGCTGTGCTTCGCTCCCTCTGTGCCTCTGTGCCTCTGTGCCTCTGTGTGAAAAAATCTTTTAACTAAAGAATGGGAGTTATACGTCTTACCTACGTTCATTATTTATCAAAAAGATTTTCACACAGTAGTTCGCACAGAGGCACAAAGCAGAGGGAGCGAGGCACGGCAGGCAATGCAACGTGGATTTTTTTAAGGCATGGAACGCGGATTTTCGCGGATTTTTTAAAAGAATCAAACACGGATTTAGCGGATTTTCACGGATTACGCGGATTCTTTCTCGCATTCATTCAAAACTAATGAAACACGCACCGCACTACGCAGATTTTCCCACGAACGAATCCGCAAAATCTGCGCAAATCCGACAAATCCGCCAAATCCGCGTTCCATACCCTTAAACTCACCCCTCACAAAAACATATCCACGATATTCCGCTAAATCCATAGAATCCGCGAAAATCCGTCAAATCCGCGAAAATCCGCGTTCCATAATCCTTTAAATCCCCTATCCACGCCCTCAAAACCCCCACCCCCCAAACCACACGAACATTTGTTCCCATTGCGTTCCCGCCCTAGGTAAATTACACTCTATACATGTTAAAGGCGAACCTCGCTTTCGCCTAAAAAAAGGAAGTGAACCCAATGCAAGTAATTCTACTGCAAGACGTAAAGGGCGTAGGAAAAAAGGGCGACATAGTGAACGCATCAGACGGCCACGCGCTAAATTTCCTACTGCCGCGAAAACTAGCTACAGAAGCCACAAAAGCTAACCTTTCCCAGCTAGATGCGCAAAAAAAGAAAGCCGAACACAAATTTAATCAGGAAGTGGCGGCGGCGCAAGCCATAGCCGACAAGCTAAAGGGCGCGCAGGTGAAAATTCCTGTCAAGGTAGGCGATGGCGGCAAGATGTTCGGCTCGATTTCCAATAAAGAGGTGGCGGAAGCCGTGCAATCACAGCTTGGCGTTGCCGTTGACAAGAAAAAATACAATGTGCAGGCGGTAAAAACGCTGGGCGAGCATACCGCGCAAATAAATTTGCACCCAAATGTTAAAGTGACGATTACATTTGAACTGGTTAAGCAATGAACGAACAGGAGCTTAGAGCGCCGCGTATTCCGCCCAACGACCAGGAGGCGGAGCTTGCTGTGCTTGCGGGAATGTTGTTTGACCGCGAGGCGATTATTGCCGCCAACGAAATTATCACGGGCGAGGATTTTTATCGTCCCGACAACCAAAAAATTTACGAAACAATGATTGAGCTGTATTCCCGAAATATTCCCGTAGACGTGGTAACGCTTAGTGACAAGCTCGCGGAAAAAGGGCTTTTGGAGCAAATAACAAACGGACGTGAGCGAATTGTGGAGCTTGCGTCTACATACTATACGTCCGCGCACACGCACCGCCACGCACAAATTATATGGGAAAAATCGCTGCTGCGGAAGCTAATTAAGGCGGCGAGCTTTATCGTAAACGCGGGCTTCGAGGCAAAGGAAGAAGCCGCCGCCATTCTCGAACGCGCCGAAAAGAGCATTTTTGAAATATCGCAGGGCGCGGCAAACAGCGATTTTGTGCATATCCAAGACGTGCTTGTAACCGCCATGAACAAGCTGGAGGAGCTTTACGAGAATCAAGGCGCGGTGACAGGCGTGGAAACTGGCTTTACAGATTTTGACAAACGCACGGCGGGCTTGCAGCCCTCGGAGCTAATTTTGGTCGGCGCAAGGCCGTCTATGGGAAAGACCGCGTTTTTGCTAAATATCGCACAGCACGCCGCAGTAAAAAAAGGCGTTCCCACCGCTATTTTTAGCCTAGAAATGTCCAAGGAGCAGCTCGGAAACAGGCTTATTGCCGCCGAGGCAAGCGTGGATTCCCAGCGAATACGCACAGGCGCGCTCACCGACGAGGACTGGGAAAAAATATCCGAAAGCATGGGCAGATTGTCCAACGCGCCGATTTTTATTGACGACACGCCAGGCATTTCCATTACCGAAATGCGGGCAAAATGCCGCCGCCTAAAGCTGGAAAAAAACCTAGGGCTAGTGGTCGTGGACTACCTGCAATTGATGTCCGCAAGCGCAAGCAGCCGCCCCGAATCGCGCCAGTTGGAAATATCTGAGATTTCTCGCTCGCTAAAGGGCTTGGCTAAGGAGCTAAACGTACCCTTGCTAGTGGCGGCACAGCTTTCACGCGCGGTGGAAGCACGCAAAGACCACCGACCCATGCTCTCCGACCTGCGCGAATCGGGCGCAATCGAACAAGACGCGGACGTGGTGGCGTTCCTGTACCGCGACGAATACTACAACCCCGAAACACTAAAAAAAGGCCACGCCGAGGTAATTATTGCCAAGCAGAGGAATGGGCCGGTGGGTACTGTAGAGCTGGCGTATCTTGGGGCTTTGACTAAGTTCGGGAATTTGGCGCATCATGGGTGAGGGATAGACTAATATGCAAAAAACCACAGCAATACCGCAATTATAATCTCAATATTATCAAAAAGGAGGATTATTTATGGAAGAAATAGTCAATTTTGATGAAAAAATGGCTTATGAAGAATTAGAAAAAGGCTATAATAAGGCAGAAAAAATTTTAGGCGATAATAATAAAATTGAAAAATTTCTTTTGAAACTTGAGAAGAAACTAAAAGTAATTCCAGTCGCAGGTGAAAAATTAGCCATTGTCCCAACTATGATATTACTGATAAGAAGTTATATAAAGAAAGAATATACCGATATACCGTTAGGCTCTATTATAGCCATTATTAGTGCATTATCTTATTTTTTGTCACCCATAGACCTTATACCCGACACTATACCGATTATAGGTTATTTAGATGATTTAGCTGTATTAGCGGCTTGTCTAAAGTTAGTAGAGTCTGATATTGAGGAATACATTAAGTGGCGTGAAAATAATAAAATGAACGAAAACCAAAACTAAAAACGCAGAGCGAGGTAAACGCGGGACGAGCAGGGTCGGCGTAAGGTGTTGTCTAAGAAAACTACTTAGACAACACCTTACTGCCTGCAAGCTCGTCCCCTACAAAAACCCTAAAAATTGGCAATTATTGCCTTAAATCAAATCGCCATGAATGAGGTGATGTCGGCTTGAAAGTCTTTATTGTTTATGCACACCCAAGCGAGGATTCCTTTACAAAAAATGTAAGAGATAGTTTTATTAAAGGGCTAGAAGCTGCTGCACATCCCTATGTGTTATCAGATTTGTATAAAATGGGCTTTGTCACCGATATGAGCGAAAATGAATACCTGCGCGAGGCTAATTGCCGAGAGGATTTACCAGTACCAGACGACGTACTCGCAGAGCAACGCAAAATAAACGCCAGTGATGCCATTGTATTTATTTATCCTGTTTTTTGGACGGAAGCCCCCGCTAAGTTAGTAGGCTGGTTCAACAGAGTTTGGACAGTGGGCTTTGCGTATGGCAAAAGGAGCATGAAACAGCTAGATAAGGGCTTGGTTATTTGCGTTGCCGGTCATTCGTTACAGCATTTGAAAGAGTATGGATATTATGATAGCATGAAGGCTGTAATGCTCGGCGATAGAATGTTCGACCGCGTAAAAGAAAAAAGTATGATTGTGTTAGACCAAACAACAAAGAGTAATATGGAAAAAAGATTGGCAAATTGGGATAAGCACTTGGCTACAGCCTTTGAAGTGGGACGTGGGTTGTGAGAAATTGTGGTATAATAGATGGCGTGTTTAAATTAAGCGGATTTTAGAGGCAACGGAACACGGATTTTTTAAAAGAATTAAACACGGATTTAACGGATTTTCGCGGATTACGCGGATTCGTTCGTGCTTCTGCTGTGCCTCGCTCCCTCTGTGCCTCTGTGCCTCTGTGTGAAAAAATCTTTTAACTAAAAGAATGGGGCTATACGCTTTACCTACGTTCATTATTTATCAAAAAGATTTTTTCACACAGAGGCACAGAGGCACAGAGGGAACGAGGCATAGCAGGCAATAAAGTGTGAATTTAAAGACAATTAAACGCGGATTTAACGGATTTTCGCGGATTACGCGGATTGGCTCGTTGCAAAATCCACGAAAATCCGATACGCCCGATAAAATCCGCGTAATCTGCGAAAATCCGTGTTTATGTTTTTAAAATCCGCCAAATTCATGCTCCATAAATTAGACAAACAAACTAGAGGGTGGGATTCTCATGCAATCAATAATCAAACGTGACAACATGGAAGTACCTTTCGACACGGGCAAAATTGCGGCGTGTATCGACAAGGCATTTGAGGCGACAGGCGGCTACAAGGGGGACGGAAAGCGTATATCCTTTGAGCTTACACTGAATGTCTTGAAAAAGCTGGAACAGCAGTATGTGGACACATCGTTTACGGTGGAAAACGTGCAGGACATCGTGGAAACAGTGCTAATCGAGGGCGGGCATACGGAGGTGGCGAAGGCGTATATTTTGTATCGCCAAAAGCGTACGTCTATACGCGAGGCGCGCAGCGAGCTAATGGACGCGGTGGCGGAAATAGTACGCGAAACAAACCGCGACAACGCCAATGTAGGCAATTCGCCGTCCGCAAAGGTCTTGCAAATTTCGGAAGCCGCGTCCAAGAGCTTTTATCTAAACCGCGTGCTTCCCGACCACGAACGCGCCGCGCATATCAGGGGAGACATTTATATACAGGATTTGTCATGGTACGGCAAAACGCTTACCTGCGTGCAAATTCCGCTCGGCAAGCTGTTAAGCAACGGGTTCAATAACGGACACGGCTCGATTCGTTCGCCCAAAAATATCCGCTCGGCGGGCGCGTTGGCGGCGATTATTTTGCAAAGCAACCAGAACGACATGCACGGCGGCCAGAGCTACGCGTTTTTTGATAGGGACATGGCGCCGTATGTGGAAATAGAATATGCACGGCAGGAAAAAAACCTGCGCGAGAACTTGCAAACGCTGGGCGTAACCGCTTCGGACGAGGATATTTTTGACCTAGTGGACAAGCACACCCGCAACGAAACCTACCAAGCAATGGAAGCGTTTATTTACAATTTGAATACAATGCACTCGCGGGCAGGGGCGCAGGTTCCGTTTTCTAGCATAAACCTAGGCACAGATACAAGCCGCGGCGGCAGAATGGTGACGGAGTGCTTCCTGCGAGCCTACGAAAGAGGGCTAGGAAAGGGCGAAACGCCTATTTTCCCGAACCTTATTTTCAAGCTAAAATACGGCGTAAACTTCGACGAGGGCGACCCAAACTACGATTTATTCCACTTGGCGATGTCCGTGGCGTGCAAGCGGCTATTTCCGACGTTTTCCTTTATGGACGCGAGCTTCAATAATATTTTCGGCGACGAGGAAGTGGGCTACATGGGCTGCCGTACCCGCGTAATCGCTAACGCCAACGGCGAAGCCGTAACCGACGGCCGCGGAAATTTGAGCTTTACGTCAATAAATCTGCCGCGCTTGGGAATCCGCGCAGGCAAGGATATAGGCAAGTTCTATCGGCTTCTTGACGAAACAATGGAAATAGCGGTAAATCAGCTACTTACGCGCTATAATTTGCAAAAAAACCTGCGCGTAAAGGATTTCCCATTTTTAATGGGGCAAAAGCTATATTACCAAAGCGAGGGCTTGAACCCCAACGACACAATCGAAAAGGCAATCAAGCACGGCTCGTTAAGCATAGGCTTTATCGGGCTTGCGGAGTGTCTGGTGGCACTCACTGGCGCGCACCACGGCGAAAACCAAGGCAGTCAAGCGCAGGGCATTTCCATAGTAAGCCATATGCGCCGTATTTGTGACGAAGCGACACAAAAGCACAGCCTAAACTTCACTTTGCTTGCCACGCCCGCGGAGCAGCTAAGCGGCAAATTCACTAAGCTGGACGTAGAAAAATACGGCGTTTTGACAGGAATAACCGACAAGGAATGGTATACCAATTCTTTCCATGTTCCTGTAGAATGTGAAATAACCGCACTGGAAAAAATTGCTATCGAGGGGCATTATCATAAATATTGCAACGCGGGGCATATTTCCTACATCGAGCTAACCTCCGCACCAGGCAACAATATCGAGGCCTACGAAAAAATAATACGCGCCATGTCGGAAGCCGATATGGGCTACGGCGCGGTAAACTTTCCGCTCGACATCTGCCGCGACTGCGGCAAGCAGGGCTTGCATACCTCCGAAATATGCACCGCCTGCGGAAGCAGTGACATAAGCCGCGTGAGGCGGATTACTGGCTATCTTTCTACGTTGGATAGGTTTAATGATAGTAAGCTGGCGGAGGAAAGCAGAAGAATTAAGCATGAGTGAGCTTTCGTTCAAGCAATATAGCGACATTCACGCGTTTTATAACGATGTCTACGATGTGCTTATGCTGCACGAAGCACAGAATTTAATTCCGCTGGGCAATATTATTATCGGCAACGAGGGCAAGGACAAAACAGAGTGGCGCGACCCAACGAAGTGGCTTATGGCGGTTGTTTCGTGTGCTACAGGCATACGGCTAACCGCCCTAATGACACCTCCGCATAACATCACGCTTTACGCTACAAATAATATAATTGACCCCGAGGCTATAGCCTGCCTTGTTCAAGGACTAGGCGATTGGCAAGTACCCGGCGTGACGAGCGAGAAATCGCTTGCGGAGTGCTTCGCGAGGGAATATACGCGGTATAAGGGCTTGAGCTTTGAAACGACCATGAAACAGCGTATATATGAGCTTACGGCGGTAACGCCGCTTTGCCGTATTTCTCCGACTGTGCCATTGTCGGCGTGCGGTGTTGTCTGCGACAACACCGCACCGCCTGCTTTTTGGGAATGTCGTCCCGAAGCCTCAACAGATTCTCAGCAGAATAAAGACATGGTTACTGTCCGCTTATTAAGCGAGGGCGACATGCACTTTTTCCCATACTGGGTTGAGGCTTTTTATGCGGCGGCAGAAGGGGCAGATAAGACGCAGATGTCTATTCCGCAAAGCGCGGAGCGTTATCGCTATCTATTGTCGGAGGACAAAGCGTATGTCTTGGAATATAATGGTATGCCAGTTTGCATGGCAAGCCACAGCCGTGCAATGCAAACCGCTATAGGTATATCGTATGTGTACACTCCGCCGTACGAGCGGAAAAAGGGCTACGCTACCGCCCTTGTGGCGCATATTAGTCAGCTTGCGTTGGATAAGGGGTATACTAAATGTGTATTATATACAGATTTGGAAAATGCTGTGTCTAATAGCATATACCAGAAAATAGGGTATGTTTGTGTTTGTGATTCGTTGCAGGTGAGGTTTGTGGGGGTGAATGAACAATGGTAACCTACACACTACACAGCAAGCTACCGACCGCAAAGGCGGCGGAATTTTATAGCTTTATGACGAATCCTCCCGCAGAGGTGTACAAGAATTGGCTGCCAGAGGAGCATTACGAATTTCATATCGTGAAACGCGGCGAACAAAGCCCTATCGGCGATATGGTTTATTTCGACCAGAATATCGGTAATAAATATAGAATGAAATTCTACGCGGCAATAAAGGCGGCAAGCAAGCCCGATTGTATAGTGTTCCAAATGCGTAAATATGGAATAAACCTGCCTGCCTACCTAGATTTACATTTTTCTGATACGCCCGAGGGGCTTATGCTAACCGAGACGCTACGCATTGGGCTAAATGGGCTTGGCAGAATATGCGACCCGTTTATTAGGCTTGTTTACGGTAAGGACTTTTATCGTGAGTTTAAGGAACACCATAGGCGGGAATGGCAGAGGTTGGCGGAGATACTTTAAATATCACGGTGATTTGATTTTAGGCAATAATTACCAATTAGCAGGTTTTTTAAATTTACACGGATTCACACGGATTAAGCGGATTCTACGAAGTATGCGAATTATCGCAGGCTCTATCCGCAAAATCTGCGTAAATCCGTTAAATCCGTGTTAAAAACACTCTCTTTATTTGCGTTAAGATTGAGTTGTAAGCGGCAGTATCTTCTTAAAGTATGAATACCCCATATAATGGAAATAAACGTATAATGAACATACAGTAAACATACAATGAACATTCATTCACAGGGAGCAAACATATGTGCGGTTTTTGCGGATTTACAGGAAGCGAGTTTAGCACCAACAACGTCAACAACAACAACGCCACGAACAACGTCAACAACAACGTCATCAACAACGTCACCAACAACGACACCACCAACACCACCCACACCCCCACCAAAATAATAAAAAAAATGACCGAACGCATCAAACACCGCGGGCCGGACGGCGAGGGCTACTATATAACGCCCGCCATTTCGCTAGGCTTTCGCCGCTTGTCCTTTTTTGATTTGGAAAACGGCGACCAGCCCATGCAAAGCGCGGACGGCCGCTTTTGCGTGGTGTTTAACGGCGAAATATACAATTTTCGTGAAATACGAGCGCGGCTTGCAGAGCTAGGGCGGCAGTTCCGCACGGATTCCGACACGGAAGTGCTGTTGCACCTGTACGACCAGTACGGCGCGGAAATGACAAGCCACCTGCGCGGCATGTTTGCGTTTGTTATTTACGACAAAACGAACGACGAAATTTTTGCGGCGCGTGATTTTTTTGGCATAAAGCCGTTTTATTATGGGGTTTTTGGCGGTTCGTTGCTTTTTGCTTCGGAGATTAAGGCGTTTTTGGAACACCCCAGCTTTGAAAAAAATATAAATCACTCGGCACTTGAAAGTTATTTGTCGTTTCAGTATTCGGTACAGGACGAAACATTTTTTAAGGGCGTGTTTAAGCTGCCTGCGGCACATTCCATGCGGTACAAAAACGGCGAAATCACAATCGCGCGCTACTGGCAGGCGCAGTTTTCGCCCGAGGACACGCCACTGCAAGAGCTAGTGGAAAAAATAGACAAAACTGTAAAAACCTCGGTAGAATATCACCGCTTGGCGGACGTGGAGGTCGGCTCGTTGCTCTCTGGCGGGCTGGATTCCAGCTATGTCACGGCGGTGTCGGACGTGGCGAAAACCTTTACCGTGGGCTTCGATTATGAGGGCTTTAGCGAAATAGAACGCGCCAAGGAGCTGTCCAAGGAAAAGGGCGCGCAGCATATAAGCAAAATAATAACGGCGGAGGAATACTGGGAAATATTGCCAAAAATTCAATACCATATGGACGAGCCGCTCGCCGACCCTGCGGCGGTGGCGTTGTATTTTGTGTGCAAGCTCGCTTCTGAGAATGTAAAGGGCGTGCTGTCGGGCGAGGGCGCGGACGAGCTTTTTGGCGGCTACGGAATTTACCGCGAGCCGCTCGACCTCGCGCCGATTACGCGCCTGCCTATGCCCCTGCGGCGATTGATTGGCGCGGTTGCGCAAAAATTCCCGTTCAAAATCAAGGGCAGAAATTACCTTATACGCGCGAGCAAAACCATTGAACAGCGTTTTATCGGCAACGCCAACATTTTTTCCGACATGGAACGCGCCGAAATCTTGAAGCATACTAGCGGATTAACCACCGCGGAAATAACCAAGCCATATTTCGACAAGGTCGCGCATTGTGACGATATTACCAAAATGCAATATTTGGACATACATCTGTGGCTTACAGGCGATATTTTGCTAAAAGCCGACAAAATGTCTATGGCAAATTCACTGGAAGCGCGAGTGCCGTTCTTGGACAAAGAGGTCTTTGCGGTGGCCGCAAAAATACCCACGCGCTACCGCATGAATAAGCGAGCAGGAAAATACGCGCTACGCCTAGCGGCGAGCCGAAATTTTATCGACCAGAAAGAAAAAAAGCGGCTGGGCTTTCCTGTACCCACCCGCCTTTGGCTGCGAGAAGAAAAGTATTACAATATAGTGCTTTCCGCGTTCAAACAGGACTTTGTGGCGGAATTTTTTCATACGGACAAGCTGATAACACTGCTAGAACGCCACAGGGCTAAAAAAGAGGACAATAGCCGCAAAATATGGGCGGTTTATATGTTTTGCTTGTGGTACAAGGAAATGGCGGTTTGAGTTTTGTGGATTGTACGGATTGTACAGATTACGTAGATTTTTTTTAAAGGCATGGAACGCGGATTTGGCGGATTTACGCGGATTCTATCCGTGCAAATTAACGGTAAGGGAATACAAATTTTATCCATGTAAATTAAAGGTAGTGGAACGCGGATTTAACGGATTTGCACGGATTTGGCGGATTGGCTCGTGGGAAAATATATCGCCGTTTAGTAATTTACGTGGACAAAATCCGCGTAATCCGCGTAAATCCGTTAAATCCGTGTTTAATTGTATTTAAATTCACACTCTATTGTCTGCCGTGCTTCGTTCCCTCTGTGCCTCTGTGCGAACTACTGTGTGAAAAAATCTTTTAACTAAAGAATGGGAGTTATACGCTTTACCTATGTTCATTATTTGTCAAAAAGATTTTTTCACACAGGAGTTCGCACAGAGGCACAAAGCAGAGGGAGCGAGGCACAGCAGAAATACGAACGATTTTGAATAAAAGCAAGAAAGAATCCGCGTAAATCCGTTAAATCCGCGTAAATCCGCGTTCCATAACTCACTTCAAGAACGCAACGAAAGCGTTCCATAACTCACTTCAAGAACGCAACGAAAGCGTTCCATAAATCACTGCGGGAAATTTACGAAAGTGTGCCGCTCAAGCTCTCATAAATATCCGATATTTTTTCGTACGCCTTGCCAATATCCGTGTTTATAGACGAAATCATTTTGTTGATTTTGCCGATGGAATCCACGGAATTGTCTAGCAGTGTTTCCGATTCCGACACGGTACGGCGCGATTTGTTGGCGAGGTTGCGTATTTCCTCCGCCACTACGCTGAACGCCCGCCCGTGCTGACCCGCACGCGCCGCTTCGATTGCCGCATTTAGCGAAATTAGGTTGATTTGTGACGAAATAGACAGAATGTCCGTGGTCATTACGTTGTATTTGCCGATTGCGTCATTGAGAATTTTTAGCGAGCTGTCGATTACCTCAGACTTGTCCTTTATTTCCGAAATATCCGAAATCATTTTTTTAATGCTTTCGATATTTGTGGTGGCAACGTCTAGCAGTAATTCCTGCTCCTCGGCGATTTTGTCGCGCAGCATTTTCATGCAGTGCTGCGGATAATCCAAGCCTACGGCTACCGCCTTTGCCATTTCTGCGCAGGAATCATAGCCGCACGCGCCGCAATCGTACACCCTATCCTCATGTGTCGTTTTGTTTAGGGCAATGAACGCCTTTTCGATTTCCTGCGGAGTGGCGTGGAATTTTTTGGTGGATACTGGTCTGTAATTGCGTAGAAAATTCTGGATATTAAGCCGCTTGTCGTAATCTGCGTAGGTGTTTTTCATTTCCTCCTGGCTACGCTCGGAGGCGCGCTCCTGCCGCATTTTTTGCATCATTTGCGATATTTTGAACTTGCCGCATACATGGTCTATGGCTGTGCCGCCGTTGCAGCCGTCATGGCAGTTCAGCACGTCAAACACATCTGGCAGGCAGTCGGCTTGGTTCGTAAAGTCTTTCAAAGCCTTGTACACATAGTATGTGCCTTCCGATTGGTCTACGCGTACCGATTTGCCGAAAAAATGCTCGATATTTTCCTTTAGCCCGCCTGGCATGGGGTACAAAAAGCCCAGTGCGGAGTCGGGGTGGTCGAACGCAAACGGCGCGGACGGCAGGATAATATTATTTTCTCGTACATACTCAAACAGGTGCTTGAGCGTTACATTGTAATGCACGTACTGCGTAGCATCAAACTCATGCGCCTTGGCGATACATGGCGAAATCGCCGCTATTCGGTCGTTTATTCCGCAGTATTTTTTCATGTAAATGGCTGTGCAGAGCATGGGGCTGTGTACTGGCGAAAGGTATTTGATTAGCTCATGCGCGTACATTTGCACGAAGTTTACAATTACTGGGCAGGGCTGTGTAATGACGTTTTTCGCCTTGCCTTGTTCCACCAAGCGAACATGCGCCCATGTGCAAATATCCGCGCCCAAGGAAACATCATAAACCGTGCGTACCCCGAGCGACCTAAGCCACGCGAGCAGTCGTTCTCCCTCCTCGCCGTACACGCGGTACGCAGGCGCGACAATCAGCGAAATAGGCACGCCGTTACGCAGGTCGTTAAAAAATTCGTGCGTGTCGTCCACCGCGTCGCGGACATCGTGGTGGCACGCCTTGATACACGCGCCGCACGCCACACATCTTTGCTGGTTTACTGCTACGTTGCTTACGCCGTCTTGTATGGTGACGGTGTTTGCCCCCTCTACGGGACACGCGCGAATACAGCGGCTACAGCCCACACAATTCGCGCTGTTGTTGGTGATTAGCTTACGCATAATTTCTCCCCCTTGTTTCTTTTTTTTTTGGATTCCTGGCTTTTTTGGTTGGCTTTGATTTGGCTTTGATTTTGCTTTTGAATAATTGCTTATGGCTAGAGTTATCCCCTCCTTTTTTTAATTTTAGCGTATTATATGGGGAATTTCATACTGTGAATATTTGTATATGTGTTATGGAACGCGGATTTAATGGATTTAAAAAGAAATGGAACGCGGATTTACACGGATTTGGCGGATTTCCGCGGATTTTTTCCGTGTAAATTAAGGATAATGGAATACAAATTTTATCCATGTAAATTAAAGGTAGTGGAACGCGGATTTAACGGATTTTCACGGATTTGGCGGATTGGCTCGTGGGAAAATATATCGCCGTTTAGTAATTTACGCGGACAAAATCCGCGGAATCCGCGTAAATCCGTTAAATCCGTGTTTAATCACCTTTTAAATCTACGTTATATTGTCTGCTGTGCCTCGCTCCCTCTGTGCCTCTGTGCCTCTGTGTGAAAATCGTGCAGGTTCTTGTAGGGGACGGATTTATCCGTCCCGAGATATGCACGTTCGTCAATTCGGGCGGGGCAACGTCCATTAACTCACAGCGAGGCAACCTCGGGACGGATAAATCCGTCCCCTACAAGTAGCCAAGCCTAAGTCTTAACATGTCGGCATTGAATTATAGAACGTGGATTTTGTCCGCGTAAATTTACTAAACGGCGATAAATTTTCCCACGAACGAATCCGCAAAATCCGCGTAAATCCGTTAAATCCGTGTTCCGCTACCTTTAATTTACATGGATAAAACTTCTATCCCATTGCCGTTAATTCACACGGAAAGAATCCGCGAAAATCCGCCAAATCCGCGAAAATCCGCGTTCCATGCCTTTAAATCCGCGTTCCATGCCTTTAAAATCCGCGTTCCATCTTGTATCGCAACTTCCCAAAAAACGCCCTCCCCCAAAAACACAACTCAAGTGTTCCCAGGGACAAGGGCATTTTACATTTATTTAGTCAATTTTGCCTTTCAGCACAACAATACCGAGCGGCGGAAGTTTAATCGGCAGGCTATGCTCTCTGCCATCGCAGAGGTATTCTTCCGACACAAGCACGCCAGGGTTGATTATTCCGCTGCCGCCGTACTTTTCTTCGTCGGAGTTCATTATTTCCGTGTACTTGCCAGGCGCAGGAAGCCCTACGCGGTATTCCAAATCTGGACGAGGTGTGAAATTGCATACGAATACGAGGAACTCGTACGCCGAGCCTTTGGCTTCTTGGTCTGCCTTGCTGCGGCGTTTCTTCTCGGCGGTGCGGTGGAACGACAGTATACTGCGTTCGTAGTCGTTGCAATTTATCCACGAGAAGCCGCCGCCCTCGAAGTCGTTTTGCCAGAGGGCTTTTTCTTTCAGATACATATGGTTTAAATCGCGTACAAAGTCTTTCATTTGGCGGTGGTGTTCAAATTCGTCCAGCAAGAACCAGTCGAGCGTGCGCGCTTCGCTCCATTCGTCAAACTGTGCAAACTCGCCGCCCATGAACAATAGCTTTTTGCCTGGGTGTCCCATCATAAAGCCTAGCGCGGAACGCAGGTTTGCCATTTTTTGCCATGTATCGCCTGGCATTTTGTTTACGAGCGAGCCTTTGCCGTGTACTACCTCGTCATGGGAAAGCACGAGGATATATTTTTCTGAATAGGCGTAAACCATGCTAAATGTCAAATTGTGGTGGTGGTGACGGCGGTGTACGCTGTCCTTTGCCATGTATTCTAGGAAGTCGTTCATCCAGCCCATGTTCCACTTTAGGCTAAAGCCTAGGCCGTCATATTCTGTGGGGCGTGTCACGCCCGTCCACGCGGTGGATTCCTCCGCTACCATTAGCACATTCGGGTGCGCGCCCATGATAATTGAGTTCATATGCTTCATAAATTCCACGGCTTCGTTGTTTTCGCGGCCGCCGTATTCGTTGGGTATCCACTGACCGTGCTGTTTGCCGTAGTCGAGATACAGCATGGAGGCTACCGCGTCCACTCGCAGACCGTCAAGGTGGTACTTCTCAATCCAAAACAGCGCGTTGGCGATTAAGAAATTCTTGACCTCGTTACGCCCATAGTTGAAAATAAGCGTTCCCCAGTCGGGGTGTTCCCCCTGGCGCGGGTCTTGGTGTTCGTAAAGCTGTGTGCCGTCAAACCACGCAAGCCCATGCGCGTCCTTTGGAAAATGGGCTGGAACCCAGTCCATAAGCACGCCTATATTGTTCTGGTGGCAAGCGTCCACAAACGCCATAAACTGGTGCGGATTACCGTAACGGCTTGTAGTGGCGTAGTAGCCCGTCACCTGATAGCCCCACGAGCCGTCAAACGGATATTCCGTAATCGGCATAAGCTCAATATGCGTGTAGCCCATGTCCTTTACATATGGGATAAGTTCCTCCGTAAGCTCGGGCCAGCTTAAAAAACGCCAGTTGTCGTCGGCTTTTTTACGCCAAGAGCCTGCGTGGAACTCGTAGATATTGACAGGGCCGTCTAGCGGGTCTTTTTTGGCGCGGTTGGCGAGCCATTTGTCGTCGCCCCATTCGTAGCCGTTGATGTCGTAAACCATGGAAGCCGTGCTTGGGCGTAGCTCTGAGAAGAACGCGTACGGGTCAGATTTGTGGAAAAATCCGCCAGTATGTGAATGAATTTCATACTTGTATTTGTCGTAATTCGCAAGCCCTGGTATAAATAATTCCCAAACGCCCGCATTGCCTAACGAACGCATGGGGTGGCGAAGCCCGTTCCACGCGTTGAAATCGCCCACAACGCTTACTCGCTTGGCGTTGGGTGCCCATACTCCAAAAAGCACGCCGTCCACGCCGTCTACTTGCATAGCGGTCGCGCCTAGTTTATTATAAATCTCGTAGTGCGTACCCTGCCCAAAGAGGTGCAAGTCCATTTCGGAAATTTGGGGCAGGAAGCTGTACGGGTCCCACGTAGTCCACGAGTGACCGTCATGTGCCGTAAACCGCAGATTGTACTTGAAATGCTTTTGGCGCGGCAGGGCTACCGTAAAGAAGCCCATGGTATGCTCCAGTGTCATCTCGTGACAATTTTTCGGTTTCTTTACCTCGAACACCTCAGCCTTAACCGCGCCTGGGCAAAAAGCGCGCACAACCGTGTATTCGTCTTTTTCAAAGGTAATGTCGTGCATACCAAGTATGCAGTGCGGGTCGCCATGCTCACCGTTGATAATTTGCATAAGCTCGTGCATGTTAGTAGTAATCATAGTTTCAACTCCCCAAAAAGGTATTTGTGCGGTGCTGTTTGCCGTTCTGCTGCCGTAATATTTGCCGTGCTATTTGCCGTGCTGTGCTGCGTGCGATATTATGTAATCAAAGAATAACACAAAAGTTATTTTTTACAAACTATTTTTTTGTGATAGAATATAAAAGTGTTAAGGTATGAAACACAGATTTAAAAGGCATGGAACGCGAGTTTAAAGGCATGGAACGCGGATTTCCGCGGATTTGGCGGATTTTCGCGGATTCTATCCGTGTAAATTAGCGGCAAGGGAATGCAGATTTTATCCATGTAAATTAAAGGTAGTGGAACACGGATTTAACGGATTTTCGCGGATTTGGCGGATTGGCTCGTGGGAAAATATATCGCCGTTTAGTAATTTGCATGGACAAAATCCGCGGAAATCTGCGTAAATCCGCTAAATCCGTGTTTAATTGCCTTTAAAATCCACGTAAATAAATGTTCCGTTAGTTTTTAATGAAAGCGTGAAAGAATCCGCGAAAATCCGTTAAATCCGCGTAAATCCGCGTTCCATAAAGCACTTCATTGACCCGCGTTCCATAAAATACAAACCGAAAGAGGTCTGCTAAATGTCTAGTTCTTCAAAAAAAGCAAGCAGTCTAAAAATATTTGATAGCTCGTGGAGTATTTATGCGATTTTTGCAATTATCAATAGTGCAATTGCATTTCTGCATAATGCGCCCTTTGTTTTCCCAGACGAGTACGGGCCGCTTCATATAGCAAACCATATACTCGGCAACCATCGATGGGGCTACAATCCCACGCTGTATTACGGCTATGTGTCCTCGCCGTTTATTGTGCCTGCGTTGGCTATTTTTGAGGACATTAGGGCGGTTTATATTTGTGCGTTGGTGATTAAATCGTTCCTTGTTGCACTTATTCCGTTTTTTACGTATAAGATTTTACGCGAGGTGCTTGAGGTAGAAGTGCCGTCTGTGCGGGTTCTTATTGCTATGGCAGTTGGTTGCTTTCCGTCAATTATTGTGTATTCAAAATATCTATCCAACGATACCATGCTCCACGTTATTTTGTTCACCTGCTTTTATTTAATTGCAAAATGTGCCAAGCTCGAGCGCGGCGAGGGGCGTATACGGAGATGGCTCTACAGCGTATTACTGGCGTTTTTTGCCGTGCTTGCATACGGCGCGCATGGTATGGGAATTGCATTTATAGTAGCGGTGTTTATGCTACTTGTTGTTACACATATTTTTACACTGCGCCCGCTTGTTAATTATCCGCTATTTTTAAGCTCGTTTGCGGGATTTTTCTACATTGACCGTCTTTTAAAGGCGGCGGTACGCAGCGCGCTATTTAGTGCAAGCAGACGGAGCAGCTCTGGCGCATCGGTCAACTCCTTCGAGCATGAGGTGGGGCTGTTGACGGAGAACATATCCAGGGAGGGCTTCATTGCTGCCACCTTTAAAACTGGGTTTTCGCGGATATACTATGTATTTTCGTCCTCGTTTGGGTTTTTCCAGCTTTCGGTTATAGTGCTAATCGTTTTTGCGGCTTTGTTTATCTGGAACAATTTCAAGAGCAAGGGCAAGGACAAGCCGCGGAATATAACCAGCGAAAGGGTTTTGTTTACGCTTGTGGTGTTCTCCTTTGTCATTATTGGCTGTGGAATCGGGCTTTCCACACTCAACAACTGGGGGCCGACAGCTGGGCGCTTTGTTTTCTACGGCAGGTATTATGATTATATGATGCTACCCACAATTATTGTGGGGCTATACTATATCTTTTGTCGGGAAATCAAGAAAAAAACACTGCTTATTTATTCTGCCATAACGGCAGTGAGCTTTGTCCTGTACTCAATATGGGTTCATTTTTATGTAATTGCCGATGCCGTCAAGGGCTCGGTCGCCGCGTTTTTTATCCTCGGGATTTTGCCCTATGTGGACGCATCAAGGGGGCGTGTCGTAGCCTTTGGCCGCTTTGACCATAGCCTAATTTCCCTAGTGGTCGTCAACCTTGTTATTTTCGGCGTGGCGGTGTATATGCTCTTCGACACAAAAAAAATGCGCGTTTTCTCGATTGCGTTACTTGTGGGCATGTTTGCGTTCGGCTCATATTTTGGGCTAACCACCACCACAATGCGTTCCAGCCGTTTAAGCTACAACAATAGCTTTCCGATTACGGCAGAGGCTCGCGACGTGCTAGAGCAGCACAGGTATCTTCAAGAGGAGGTCTGGTGGCTGTTTATAATTTCCGACAGTATTGTCGGCAGCGCGACCAATACGCACGTAGTACAAGGCCGCGGACAGCTAAACTTTACGCGCTTTACCATTGCACGTACCGCAAAAAAGAGTACCTGGCGCAGCGTACAAAAATATGACAACTATATGGTTTTTACCGATATGAAGCTAAAGGCAAGCGATATTGACAGAAATGCTGTGCAGATTTATGAGTCGGACGGAGCTAATATTTGGTTGGTGGGGGAGGATATTTTGGCGTTTTATCGGGATAGGGTGGGGGGATAGAATCATGCGTTTGTCGTGTATCCCTGTCAGTTCACCGTTGGCAAAATCGCTTCAGTATGGTACACTGCACATGTTTGTACTCGTTAGCGGTAATAGCATGGAGGGTGACAGCCCATGAGCATGAAAGCGGCTAACCAACGAAGCAGAACGGAAAATTCGCCGAAGGGATGGCGGACTGTGGTTCTAGGACAGGTCTAATCAAATAACCTATGAAACTAGAAAGCGTGAAAACCATGGCAAAGTACGACTTCAAAACGACCGAAGAAAAATGGAGAAAAAAATGGCAGGAAAACCCGATACAAAAAGACTCTGCGAACAAGCCTGCTTTTTATTGTTTAGATATGTTTCCGTACCCGTCTGGCACAGGGCTGCATGTGGGGCATTGGCGCGGCTATGTCTTGAGTGACGCGCTTAGCAGGCTGAAAATTTTACAGGGGTTTCAGGTGTTGCACCCCATGGGGTGGGACGCTTTTGGGCTGCCTGCCGAGAATAATGCGATTGTGAAGGGTATTCACCCGTCCGTTTCCACAAAGGAAAATATTTCCATAATGAAACGCCAGTTGAACGAAATGAGTACGATTTATGACTGGGACTATGAGATAGATACGACTGACCCTGCGTATTACAAATGGACACAGTGGATTTTTGCGCGTATGTTTGAGAAGGGCTTGGCGTACGAAAAGGAAATGCCGCTTAACTGGTGCGGTACGTGTAAGGTTGTGCTTGCTAATGAGGAAGCTGTCGGCGGTGTTTGTGAACGCTGTCACGGCGTAGCTACGAAGAAAAATCTGCGGCAGTGGATGCTTAAAATAACCGCGTATGCGGAGCGTTTGCTCAACGACCTAGAGGGGCTTGATTGGCCCGAAAAGGTAAAAAAAATGCAGTCGGATTGGGTAGGCAAAAGCCACGGCGCGGAGATTGATTTTACGGCAGGCGGCGTAAAAATAAAGGCATACACAACACGCCCCGACACGCTTTACGGCGCGACTTTTATGGTGCTTGCGCCCGAGCATGAGCTTGTTTCGGCGTTGTGTACGCCCGAGCAAAAGCAAGCCGTGGAGAGCTATGTACGAAGCGCGGCTTCTCGTTCAAATGTAGACCGCTTGGCGGACAAGGAAAAAACAGGCGTGTTTACTGGGGCGTACGCCACGAATCCGCTTACGCAGCGCGCGGATATGCCTATTTGGGTAGCGGATTATGTTTTGGCAGATTATGGCACTGGGGCAATCATGTGCGTACCTGCGCATGACGAGCGCGACTTTGAATTTGCTACCAAGTTTGGGCTGCCCATCGTGGAAGTAATTTCCGAAACTGGAACGGCTTCCGCCGAGCCGCTTACTTGCGCGTATATAGGCGACGGTGTGCTGGTTAATTCTGGTATTCATAGCGGGCTAGACACAAGCTCCGCCAAAGCCGCCGTCACAAAACACCTAGAAAACATCGGCGTAGGCAAGGAAACCGTTAATTACAAGCTGCGCGATTGGGTTTTTTCTCGTCAGCGTTATTGGGGCGAGCCTATTCCGATTGTCCACTGTGCGGACTGCGGCACTGTGCTTGTCCCCGACGAGGATTTGCCCGTTATGCTTCCTAAGGTGGAGTCATATAAGCCCACAGATACAGGCGAATCGCCCCTCGCGTTGGTGGAAGAATGGGTCAACACCACTTGCCCGAAATGCAAAAAGCCTGCAAAACGCGAAACAAACACCATGCCGCAATGGGCAGGCTCGTCTTGGTATTTCCTGCGGTACGCGGACGTAAACAACGCCGAACGGCTCGCCGGTGCCGAGGCATTGAAAAAGTGGCTTCCCGTGGATTATTACGTGGGCGGTGTCGAGCACGCGGTATTGCACTTGCTATACGCGAGATTTTACACGAAATTCTTGTACGATATAGGCGTGGTGGACTTCCAAGAGCCGTTTGTGAAGCTGTTTAACCAAGGCATGGTTACTCGCAACGGCAAAAAAATGTCAAAAAGCCTTGGCAGCGGCGTTTCGCCCGACGATATTTTGCCAAAATATGGCTGTGACGCGCTTCGCATGTACGAGCTTTTTATCGGCCCGCCCGAGCTAGACGCGGAATGGGACGATAGCGGAATAGACGGCGTATACCGCTATTTGAACAAGGTTTGGCGGTTGGCGGACGATACCCCGATTATTGACGAGAATCCCGACATCGAGCGTACGCGCCACAGGCTGATTTACGACATAACCACGCGCTTGGAAAGCCTTTCGCTCAACACGGTAATAAGCGGCTTTATGGAACACACAAACACCTTAATCTCGCTGTCCAAGACCTACGGCGGCATTTCCAAGAACGCGCTGGAAACCCTCGCCGTCCTGCTCGCGCCGTTCGCGCCGCATATGGCGGAGGAATTATGGGAAAAATTGGGAAATGCTACGTCCGTTTTCGCGAGCCGCTGGCCCGAATATGACGAGGCGAAGCTGGTGACCGACACGGTGGAAATTGCGATGCAAATAAATGGTAAATTGCGTGGGAATATACAGGTAAGTGCGAACGCGGATAAGGATAGCGTGGTCGGGCAGGCGCGGGAGGCGCTTGGGGGGAAGCTGGACGGCGTGGAGGTTGTTAAGGTGATATATGTACAGGGTCGGATTGTTAATTTTGTGGTGAGGTAAATAGGTGTCCCCTTGCTGAATACTTGTACAAATTTGGGCAGGGATTCGGCAGGGGGATACTATCTACAGGGATAAGAAATTACGGATAATGAGAAGATACAAACTAAAAACTAAAAACGTAAATTTATTGACGATTCCTTAATTTCAATATTTTTGTAACCATTGGAAGCAAGAAGCATGTTAAAACTTTCCTTGGCAAGCTCTGTTTCTATCATTGGGGCGAGTGTGATTTGCTTGAACAATTCTTGCTTGTCATTCAAGTCAAAGCTAAACTCTAAAAATGGGGTTATTATGCCGCTTGCACCTACACGGAAGTTTAATTTTAAATTGTCATTTTCTTCAATAGACCCATTACGCACCTTTAAGACAACGCGATATTCTTTTTCGTTCTCAAAAGCGGGGTTTTTGAAAAACAACTTGTAATTTTCAAGAGCATTAAATAATGCACGCCTTAGTATTAGGTAAATAATCAAATCCTTATTGGGGCGGCGTTTAGCCAAAAGTCTACTTTCGCCGACCATAGCTTCGCCTAGTTTGTTAAAAATAATGTCTACTTGCTTGTTAAACTCATATTCTATGCAATTGTCGGGTAGCACACTAATCCCACGATAGGGCTTACAAATTTCGCCTATTTTTTTCTTCAGCATGGATAAATCTATCCCCAAATTGTACCCTTGATAAACTCCATTCTTAACAAAATAACTCCACATATTTGAGGCATCTTCATGTTCAGACGCACAAAGGACATAATATCTATAAATTTCCATCTTTTGATTTATGCTATTTATGTTGCCAAAATCGGGTTTGTCTATTTGATGTGATGATTCATACCCTAGTTTCATATAAAGATTTAAAAATTCCCTCTGTTCGGTACTTATACCATACTTTTCACAAATCATTTCCAATGCTCGTTCAATCGGCTTGCGTATGTACAAGGCCTCACTTTTATCATTCAAATATTGACAATCCGTGAACCGCAGTGTTTTACCCTTTAGTATACCCAGTATTCCCTCGGGAGATGTGTAATGATAAATTATATCGCTCATAATTTTCCTCCTTTGTGTCAATTCATTACGTTCCCATTCTTCCCCTACCTATAATGCGACAATATTCTGCTTCCTGTCAATGGAAATTTTACATGTTCTGTATAAACTTTATAAGTAAAGAAAGATTTAATGACTAGGCTGGGGCTTAATCAAGCGAGTTCGATTTTAATGCCGTAAAACCAAGGAACGCCCCCTCCCCCCTATTCAACCCCTGCATAAATCTCATAAAAATAAACGCCCTCGGTGCGGTTTATGCGCCCCGAGCGTACATATGTAAAAATCTGTGCCATGCTTAGCTTATGGCGTTCTACCGTATCTAGGCTATCCGCCGTACCTGCCACGAGAATTTCATTGCGGCGGTATTCCACGCGTGTAAGCTCTGCGTTTTCGGGTACTGCCGCCAAAAAGCCGTTAATCCATTCTCTTTCAAAATGGGTCGATATTTCCGCTATTTGCTCGTTTATTAGCGCAGCTTGTTGCACGGCGCGTAGCTCGTCAGCCATAATTTCCGGCGTAGAGCCGAGCGCGTTCAGTGCCTCGTAAAACTCGGCGGCCTCCTGCACTGCTTGCTGTTCCAAATGGCGAAGCACAAAAACAACCGCCGCAAGCGAAAGCAGAGCCGCGACCTGCACAATAACCAAGCGAACAAGCCATTTGCGCCGAGCCTGTATTTTCCGCACCGTAGGCGGCAAAAGGTTGATTGTTGTTTTCATGGGCTTATTATGGGGGAGGGGTTGGGGGAAGTCAAGGGGGGTATGGTTTTGTTTCCTTTGCGGATTTTACTTTTTTGGAAATATCCCTGCTGTACATAGCGTTCATCATATTGCGGAATGCGACATCGGGTTCGAGGATTATTGCTGTCATAATTATCATTTACAGCAATAAGCCTTACCTTACGCTTAGGAAATTCAACGTCCATCAATTCGCCGACTTCGATATAATTTCTCCCGAGCCGTGATGAATCTTTTACAATAACGCAGTTGATTTTTCCTGCTTCTATGTTTTTCATCATTTCTATAAAATCAGGACGAACAAAATTAACGCCGCTAAAACCGCTGTCTGCCCTCACTGATACAATTTCGATTTCGGGTTGTGATTTTGCGTATTCACGGATTAAATCTATTTGGTTTTCGATTGTGCTACTGTCAGGGTCGTCCTTGCTGGCGCGTGCATACGCCGCCGCCCTGTAGGTTGTTGTATTCATAATGAACGGATAATCTCCTCCATGCAATCTGTGAGCGTAGTCGTTGTTTTGCTGTGGCTGACTTTTATTATTACGTCCCCGCAGAGAAAACAATATGCGTTGTCTGTTTGTGTGAGATAGTCATGCACTTTTTCAATAAACGGCAACGATGTTTTTATATCCAGAACATTTATATCCACAAGCTCTGACCGCTGTACTGTGCGAATGTCAACATTTCGCATAGCATCAAAATCGAGATTTACAGGCTTCAAGGCATCATCACCTCGGTCGTGTGTTGATACCTATAATTATGAACGGCATAAGATGTACTATTACTGCAAATTTATACAAATAGCGATTGTCGGTATATGGCGGAGTATATAATTGCGATAATCTGTGCAGGTTTGTATCCAACTATATTTCCAACAAAAGAGCAACAACCCAGTACCCCCACTGGCTTGCCGCTCTTTTTTATTTACAACAAACCAAACCCCAAAAAACCAACCCCCCATTTTCAACAAAACCCCAAAAACCATTTCCGTTTTTATTAGGACAAACCTGTTACCTTTATTTCACGATAATCGTCGGAAAATTTCCAATATCCGAAAAGGAAGCGAAGGCATTGGACTATAGCAGGTTTAATAAATGGCTTTCCATGCACGAGTTGGTTTTGGGGCAGAGCTTTACAGATGCCCTTTGCAATTATGCACAGGCGTATAAAAAAAATGAGAAGGCTACCCTCGACGATATTTTTTCACAGCTTGGGGTGTCGAATCAGGTCATATCGTATTGGCGGAATAATCAGTTTTCCGCCGCGCTTACGCTGAAATATTCAACGCTTATCGCCGCCGCAAATTTGTTTAAGCTATCTGCCGAGCAAGCGGAGGAATTGGCAAACAAGGCGGGCCTATCCCTGCTTTGGCGTAAAGCCGAGCATAACGCCGAGTGTGCAGAGGAGCTGTGTCCCTTTGGCGTGAAGCAGACCCAAGCCATTGGATTTATTGAGGATTTAGACAGCCTGCTTCCGCCATATTTTGGTAGCTTCACAGCGTTAAGCACCGCCGCATTGATGACTGACCGAACCCTGCGATACATAAAAGCGGGCAGGCATTTGAGCAAGTCGTCCATTCTATCCTTGCTTATCGCAATGGGCTTAGACCTCGAAAATATCCAAGATATATTGAAAAAATCAGGCATTATCCTGTCGCAGTCTATACCCAGTGATATGGTTGTTATGTGGATATTGAATAACGAAAAACAAAAGCTAGACAGCGGCAGGCGCATTTGTGAGATAAATGAGCTACTGTCATATATGGAACTACCCCTACTGAAAACGCGATAAAACGCGATAAAACACAAAAAAACTAGTTTGCCGAAAACGCAAACAAAAAGAGAGGAAAATAAAAATGGCAACTAACGAAATGATGGAACGCGTACACGCAAAAATTACGAGCGTGCTTTTACCAACAGACACGTCAAGCAATGCGCCGCCGCCGACGAGCTTTGTTAGCCTTATGCTACCGGGCGAAACCGTAATCCCCGAGGATTTTGACCTAGCAGATGATAATGGCAGGTCAAACCTATTCAAGCGTATGGAGGTTGTTCCCACCTTCAACAAAAGATACGCAGATAGCGGAAACACTGTAAGCGGTATGTTCAGCCGAATTTTGGGCGCGACTGTTCCCGCAGACGACCCAGTCAAAAAGGCAGAGAAGCAAAAGGAATTTAATGCCGCACAAGAAACCTTGGAAAAATACAGCGAGCTATACGACGAAAAGCAGGACGATTACAACGAGGCATTTTTCGCCTATCTGGAAGCAAAGGAAGAAAAGGAATCCAAGGTAACAATCTCAAAATTGCAGACGGCTATGGACAAGGCAAAAAAAGCGTGGGAGGGCGCAGGACGCAAGAGAGAAGTAGAAAATGCCCTTGCCATTGTTTCGCGCTTTATGGCGTATACCCCTGTTAGTATTTTTGCGGAAGCGCAGAACCGTTTTGAACGCGAAAAGGACGAATACGCAGTCGAGGGCGCACTGCCCGTCCTATGTATTCCGCAAAGCTGGGCGACAGAGCAGGATAATATCTCATGGGCAAGGGTAAGCATTTCCCAAAGCAGTGAGGTGGCGCGAGTGCATAAATCAACCGAGGTCATCAACTCTGGCTGGGGCGGAGGCTTCTTCTTTGCTTCACACGCGAGCAGCAGCACACAAATAAATGATAAGGCAAGCGAAAGCCTAGAGCTTGACGATTTTGAAATGAGCTTTGAAATCGCCCGCATAACATTAAACCGCAGTTGGTTTAACGGCGGACTAATGACTATACCAGGCGTAACCATGGACAATACAAAAAAGGGCGGCTTCAGTGCAGGCAGTCTGGAAAAGGCGGGCAGTGCGCCCAACTCATTCCTCCCCACGGCAATCATTTTGGCGCGCGATATAAGGGCAAGTGTGACTCTAAGCAAGGAAGCCGCAGAGGTCTTTGCCAGCAAACTTTCCTCACAATCAAATACGCGTGTGGGAATCGGCCCGTTTTCCATAAACCGTTCCACGGCAATAAACAGAAAAAGCTCTAGCAGTACATCAAGCAACAACGCCGAAACCTTTGAATTTGAAATAGGCAATGGTATGCAAATAATCGGCGTTATTTCCAGTATTTTGCCCGAGTTCCCCATGACAGACTACACAGCCTCCAAGGGCAAAAAATTGCGTGACTACGGCAAGAACGAATTGTCCGTTTTGCCAACAAGCATGTTGAAGACCTTCAGCAAAACAGACACAGCCTCACAGCCAAGACATTCACGTATTAGAGGAAAGGGCGGTAAGCGTTAATGGCAGATATTATCTTAAAGGACACAAATAAATTCATAATGATAGTGCATGGCGACAGCAGAAAGGACGAGCATGAGCTTGCCAAGGCAATGAGCTGGCCGATTGAATCCACCTTAGTCCAAAGCGCGCGAAAGCAGGTCGTGCAAACCTTAAACCTTACCGAGGTTTTTAATAATCTTAACAACGGCGTGCTGTTGCTTGATATAACCTACAACGCCGTATACGGCATGAAGGATTTGTCCCCGAAAATTCATGGCCTGCAAAGCAAGCTCCTGTCTACCATGGACGAAAGCCTCGCGATTACCCAAGGGTTTAAGACGGCTACCGCTGAAACGGTTGCGAAATTTATTCAAGCATACGGATTTCTGACAAAGGCACTGTATGTAAAATTGCCCCCAGAAAAAAACGGTATCGCACAGGCGTACCGTGTGTTTGAGGAAATAATGGCAACGGCGCGGCAAATGAATAAAGATGCCAACGCCCTGGCAAAGGAATTTGCAGAGCTTAGAAACAGCACGTCCGACACAAACAAGCTAATTATAAACCGCCAGGACATAAAATATGCGGAAAGGGACGAAATGCTTCGTAAGCTAAACGAAATGAAAGCACAGGTTGACGGCTTGCAGCAAATTAAGGACGATTTGGATTCGGAAATAGACGAATACACGCAGGAACACAGCAATTTATCCCGCCGCGCACAAAAGCAGGACGAGCGCGCCTTTGGGCTAGCGCTTACATCTGCCATTGTTGGCGGAGTAACGGGAATTATCGGCGCGCTTATTCCTATCGGAAGCAATGCTAAGAGCGACAGCCCAGCCGCAGGCGGAGGACAAGCACAGGGCGGCGTTGTGTCTGGCGGCGGCGAGAGCGACATTTCCAAAAAGCAAACGGAAAGCGAAAGCAAGGAAAAGGCATTGCAAGCAGAAATTGACGAATTAAACAAAAAAATCACTGACGTAAACAGCAAGCTGGACACCGAGGGTGCCGACAAGGAAGCTCTGCTTAAAGAAAAGGACAGGCTTACATCTGAAAGAGTGGAAAAACAAAAGGAGCTTGATGCGGCAAGGGAACTGACAAGGGTGTTTAAGCAAGCGGCACAGGGCGTAGTCAGCGGATTAAATGTTACATCTGGAAAGCTAGAAAAAATGTCCGACGACTTAGGAAGCAGTGCAGACCGCTTGTACGAACGCATAGACAAAATCGCCGCCCAAAAGGCAAGCCTTTCACGCGAACGCAGGGAAACAATAAAGCAGCTAGCTACCCTAACGAAGTCTGTCGAGCAGGGCACAATAGCGGAGGCAGATTTGCAGGTTGCCATAAACTCGCTAATAACCGCCGTAGGCTGTATGCGCTTGATAGAGGTGTATTTGTCCGACATAGCGTTATTCTGGCTTAATGTTGAAAAATTCTGCCAAAGACTGGTCGAATCAATCAAAAGCATTAACGAATACACAGGCACATTCATTGACATAGAAAACTACACAGAATTTTTCACAGACGAGGATTTTATGCGTATGTACCTTATAAATGTGGCAAGCTGGGTCGCGCTTCACCATGTATCTGCGGAATATGTAGACGCGTTTAACAGCACACGTAAGGTACACCAAAAGGCTATGGGCGAAAGTGGCGGCGGCCGTGAAAAAAGCTGGGAAATCGCGAGAACAAGGGCGGCTGAAATGTCGGGCATTTTTGACAGCCAGCTTGCTGACATGGGGTGAACGGTTTGTCATTTGTTAAAACTTTAAGTGACGCAGAGGGTCGGCTTACAAGGCTACAGGTCGATGACGAGGACGTGTACGAGGCTGTGTCAGAAATTTTGGCAGGGCTTTCCACAGCCGCAAAAAAGCAAGCCGAGGTTCATAAGTCTAATATGCTTGCGCGTGAAAAGGAAGCCGCTACTCTGCTAAATAAAAACGCCAAGCTCTATGCCAGCCTAGATAAGCTCAACGACGAGCTAAATACGGCTACAGCAAAATTGGCAGGGCTTGACGCGAAAATAGAGCTGCTTAATGAGGATATTTCGCAAGCAAAAAGGGAACGAGAGAACGAAGAAGCCAAGCTGGACGAGCTGCACAATAAAAGGCGCAGGGCAGTGGAGGATTCGTGGAATCCGCTAAATATTGTAGACCAGCTCGCTCTTGATGCCGCGACAAAAAATCTGGACGGAATCCTTGAACGGCTTAGCAATGCCACAGGGCGGTTAAGAGATTTGTCGCGCGAGAAAACCAAGGTAGAACGTAATATAAAACAGCTCTCTGGCAAGGTAGCTACAGCGGAGCGCGATATTGCTAAGGTAAAAATTAGCTTGGCAAGCTGTCAGGAGGCAATAACACGCGCTAGACGTAATCAGCTGCAATGCTCCGATGCCGCCCTGTATTTTGGCACAATATCGGCACAGCTAAAATACAGCAGTAAAAATATTAGTGATGTACTGACAAGGCTAACGCTGTTGAAGGCGGAAGCGGTATAAAAAGCGGAAACGCTCTAAAAGGAGGAAAATTTATGCCTTATATCAATCAAGGACAAGGCAGAGCTTGGGACACAAACGCATGTGGTGCTTATGCGATAGGGTATTATCGATGGCGGACAAATAACATTCCAGCGGGTGTGGGTGATGGGCTAACTGGACAAGCGGAAGCTATGGTTACGGCTTCAGCAGATTTTGTACAGGGTATTTATGAGGCTATTAAATTCGGGGAAGCCGCCGAAGAACTCGAATTGAATCCAGATTATTCTAATCCCGTTGATATGCTGACACACTTGAATGCTTTGAATGGCGTTAATGCAAGTCCTTATTACAACTCGGATACTAACTTCAATGACGCTTTTGACGAGTTATTTAACGCACTTGCAGATGGGCTACCGAATCTGATAACTGAAATTCCTAACGGTCAAGGGTTCTTTATTGCGATAGGCGGTGTCGTTCCTAATTTGCATTATGTATTGGCACATAAGGCTGCAAATGGGAATTGGGATTATATTATTAACCCCTCTGACGGTGTAATAAATTACAACGGCGGTGACGGATTTGGTAATATTCCTATTGCGGCTGTTCCTCTCGGTATGCCGTTCTTAAACGCAGGTATATGGATTCCAGTTGTTTAAGCTATATCTGAAATATTCATTGATTTAATCCACCCAAGATGTATATCTATTTACGCACGCCGACCTTGCCCCTCCCGAGGTTATCCGCCCCGAATTATAGAACGTGCATACCTCGGGAGGGGCAAGCCCTTCCCCTACAATAAATTACCATATTATTCCTAAAATGAAATAGAGGTGACGGAAATGAATGACGACCACATGGATTCTCCCTATCAAGCCTCGCAGCTGGCAAGACTTAAATCCCAGCTGCGAGGGGCATATATAAAGGTTACATACACACACGCTAGTCATTATAAGCTGTCTAACACCCTTGTTACAAAGCACCATATAACACGCACAATTCAAGTGATTTTTGCGGCTCTTACACCCAAGGCAATTTTAATAGGCGTTTTTTTGTACGAGGATATAGCCTCGCTAATTGCCGCATTTTTATCCACCGTTGCACTTCTTCTTAACACGTACTTGGAGGAAGCGGCATTGATAGAAAAATCGCAGCAGCATAAGGAAGCCGCAACAGAGCTTTGGAAAATCCGCGAGGAGTACGTTTCGGCTTTTATTGATGCGGAAGCCTTGGGCATAGAAGCTGTTACAGCAAAACGAGATGAGCTGCAAATACGCACGGCTTCCTTGTACGGAACAGCCCCCTCTATCGGCGCATACAGCTATAAGGAGGCCATGCGAATGTTGAACAGAACAGGCAAGCAAAGCATTTTCAAGAATGACATGGACATAATGGATATAGATGGAAATGAGGAGGATTTAACATGAGAGGATTACAGCACCTGCACCCCGAGGCACGCGAAAGGGCAGAGGAATTGCAATTATTATGTAAAAAAAACAACCTGCCGATACTAATAACAGAAACTCTGCGTACAACGGCAGAGCAGAATGAGCTATACGCCAAGGGACGAACAACGCCAGGCAAAATAGTTACACACGCCAAGGGCGACACCTATCAATCGGCACATCAATGGGGCGTGGCCTTTGATTTTTGTAAAAACATAAAGGGACAGGAATACTCTGATACGGCGTTCTTTAAGGCTATAGGCGCGCTTGGGAAAGCTATCGGTCTTTTTTGGGGCGGAGATTTTAAATCCTTTGTTGACCTGCCCCATTTTGAGCTGCCGAAATATCTTCCGAATAATTCCACCTCACAGCTTAAAAATAAATACGGCACGCCCAGTAAATTCATAGCCGAATGGACATTGGCACAGCCTGCACTATACCCGATTTCGCAAGCTAATCTCGCGGCAATGTCTGCCCTTGGAATAATGACTTCTGTAGACTATTGGCGCGGCGTTAATGTGCAGTATCTTGATGAGCTATTGACTAAGGCATGTAGTAAGTGCGATAGGTCGGTGAGCAATGATATTATTGGCGTTGACCATGCGTTAGAAGTGCTTGTGAGGGGCGGGGTAATTTCGTCGCCTGATTATTGGCGAAGGGTTTTGAATGATGTGAAATATTTAGATGTGCTTTTGGTTGGTATTGCTAGGAGGGTTGTTGTTCGATAGTATCGCCAAAGTCGTCATATAAAAAATATTCGTCAAAAAGATGCGGAAACTCCGCCAACATAAACTCGCCTAAGGCGTGTAATTCTGATTCGGAACGTGGCGAGATTTGAATTGTAGACCTTCGTGTTCCGCCACTGCCGCCGCTATGTGATATTAGTACCCCGCCTACCGAAGCAATTGCACTTACGATTTCATTATTTTCAATGTGCTTATTAGGAAAAACTAAATATAGTGTAATCAAATTTGTTGCTATTTTTCCCTCGTGATAAACGGAGCGTATCATAAATTCGCTTGGATATGGGGTCATTGTTTGAGTGTTAAAGTTGAAATTAGGCTTATTGTAGTCTATATCAATCTCCCTTTTTTTAGAATCCCAAAATACCCTCGCACCAACAACCTCAGCTACCGCGCTAAGCGGCAGCATGATTCTTTCGTTAATAATTTGTGCAGGAACGTCCATTTCAATAGTATTCCCACCTCGTGCAATTAAACTGCTTTGTCCAACTACAAAAAAAGCAGAATTAAGCCCATCGCTTAAAGAAACGGTCTGTTTTTCTTCGTCCCATAAAACATAAAACCCCATGGCTTCAAAGGTTTCGCATAAGGGCATAAATGTTATGCCGTCCAAAATAATAGGCTTTTGTTCGCCAAATGCGACAATTTCCCCATTAACCCATGCACTTATGTCAAAATCCGCATGAAGCGACATCGCCGAAACACCATTTTCTTCCACATCAATGCTAGAATTAGAACGAGAACATGCTGATGTGATTAAAAATACAAAAATCAACATCAATGCTAATGAGCTGTGTTTTGCTTTGAACATAAAACCCTCCGCGTATTTACTATAATGCGTATCAACGTACTTTCAATTAAGTTTTTCGTTCAATTTCCGTATAACAAACGCGGCACATTCCAAGCTAGGCAGAGGCCACCCCTTTTTATCAATGAGTTCGCTAAAAGGAATATTAAACAATTCCGCGATATTAACCCAGTGCGCCTCCGTGAGGAAATACATTCTGCCGGTTTCAAAATCATTTATTATGCCAACCCTTTTGTTTATGCCAATTCCTGTATTATTGCTGCCATGCCCGAGGTCAATTCTTTCGGCGACCTCAAGTATTGTCTTGCCCGAGCGTTCCCTCAGCATCTTAAACAAATAGCCCAGCTGCATTATCGGCTCATGTTCCTTTTTATTCAACATCATTTTTTCCGCAACTCCTTTTGATAATTTTTAACTATATTTCTTTTAATTTGATAATATTGATTACAGGCTCCTCATATGGGTGAATTGTCTTGATTGCTTCGAGCGTTTTTTCGAGAATATCGTCATTGCAATTTACTTCGACCTTGTATTCGTCGCGTTCGCATAACACGCCAAGCTCGCCGTCATACGGATTTGCGCCAAGCAACGGCCGCCAACAGCCTTTTACTGCGCTGTAGCTGAGCGTGCTGTCGTAGTGTCCAAACGCGCCCGCGCCGACAGAACGAAGGGCTTCGCGTAGCTTTTCAAGGTAATCCGCTGGAATAAATATTTCTAATTTAATCATTTTTTATCTCCGAAGTTGTTTTGTAAAATGATTATAGCACTTTAAACTGTCATTGGCTATTATATGGAGAATTATATTCTATGTTTCAGTATTTATATTAGAATGTCGCGGAAACCCCCTACAAAACCAACATACCATCCCCATAACTAAAAAACCGATACCTCTCCCTAACGGCCTCATTATACGCGGCAAGCGCGGCCTCGCGCCCCATAAACGCCGACACAAGCATAATCAGCGTGGATTCGGGCAAATGGAAGTTTGTCAAAAGCCCGTCTATGACCTTAAATGTATAGGGTGGGTAAATAAAAATGTCGGTTTTGCCTGCGCCGCTTTGTACAACGCCGTTTTTGTCGGCGCGGGCCTCTAGCGTGCGGCAGCTGGTAGTGCCTACGGCGATTACGCGCTTGCCGCTTTTTTTTGTTTGGTTTATTAGGTCGGCGGCGGCAGGTTCTATTTGGCAGTATTCGCTGTGCATGTGGTGCTTGGTTATGTCGTTTTCTTTTACGGGACGGAACGTGCCTATGCCCACATGAAGCGTTACGCGCGCTATGCTTACGCCTTTTTTGCGAAGCGCGCCCATGATTTCGGCGGTGAAATGCAGGCCTGCCGTGGGCACGGCTATAGAGCCGCTGTTTTGGGCGTATACGGTGTTGTAGCGGCTTGTGTCGCCTTGCTTTTCTTCGATATAATGCGGCAACGGCATTTCGCCTATTTCCTCCAGTATTTTCTCAAGGCTTTCGCCCTCGTATTCCAAGGAAACAACACGCAAGCCGTCCTCGATTATTTCCTTTACCGTGGCGGTGATTTTGTCGAAAAATAGCTTCTTGCCGAGCCGAGCCTTTCTGCCTGGCTTGACAAGCACCGACCACTGTCGCTCGTTGAGGCGTTCGTGCAAAAGCATTTCGACCGCTCCGCCGTTCTCGCTCTTTCCCATAAGCCGCGCAGGGAACACCTTGGAGTCGTTAATTACAATGCAATCGCCAGTGTCTAAGAGGTCTACAATGTCCTTGAAATTCCTATGGGAAATTTTGCCTTCATTTATATACATAAGGCGCGAGCCGTCACGCTCCGCGAGCGGCTGCTGGGCGATTAGCTCCTTTGGCAATTCGTAAAAAAAGTCGGATTTAGTCATACCAGTCGATTTCAACCCCTGTGTAATAATGCGTCAGAATTTGCACATAATCGAAGCCTGCGCGTGCCATGCCCTCCGCGCCCATTTGGCTCATGCCTACGCCATGTCCCCAGCCGCGGCCGTTGATGGTAATTCCGTTGCCGCCGCGCGCCACGCTTGGCACGGATTCAATCTGCCGCAGGGTATCGCCCAAAATACTGGCGTGCTGTAGCGTAGACACCGCGCCGCTTGCGTCCATTACCTCCAGCGAATTAAACGGCGCTTCGTAGGTCTGGAAGCCGTCCGTAACCGTGACCGTAGGCGTGGTATGATGCGCCCCTGCTATTTGGAAATTTCTGCTAGGCAGCGCGCCGCCTGCGTTAGTAAACAGGCCGCGTACGCCTACGCTCGGCGGCACGACCCACGTTCCGCTCGCGCCGTGCAGTGTCAATTGCAAAACACGCCCTGACGCGCCTATTCTCGAAATAGAAATACCGCTAACCGCGCCTATGCCTGCGTTTGCGGCGGCGGCGGCAGAGGTAAGCTGCGACCACGTTACGTGCCGTTCCCATACGCGCGGATTATGCTCCGCTATTTCCCGAACACTGCGTAAATAGGGCAATGTGTCCGTCCACACGTCCTCAGAGTTCTCAGTCGCGCCGCCGCTGGACGAGAAGTAATTGGCAATAATTGGCTCGCCATCGTACAAGAGCATAAGCTCGTAGGTCAAAAAGACTGCCTCGTTTGTGCGGTCGGCTTCGTTTGCCGCGCCCTTGTACACCTGACAGCAGGTGGTATCACAAATATCAAACGCCTGCTCCCTGTGCGACGCGCCGAACCGTACCTGGCGGAACGTGTATGTACGCGCCGCCACAGCCTGTGCCTTGAGTGCCTCCAGTTCAAAATGCGGCGCCATTTCGGCAGGAAGCACGCCAAAAAGGTATTCCTCGATGGAAATTACATTCACCGCGCTTATTCTGCCGCCACTGGGAATAAATTCGATTATGGCGCGGTATTTTTCGCCGCCGAGAAAGACAAAATCGCCGTCACTCGCCATAATCTGCGCCGCGCCGTCCGAAAAGCTATACACGGCTTGTCCGCCGCTAAAAATAGCGACACTGCCGCCGCTCGCCCGCGCCGTAAAGCCGCCGACCGAGTGCAGCTCCTGCACAGGCATAAAGCCCTCCGCCACGCCGTAGCCCACCCATATGCTAGTGTTGGCGATGGCTATGCTCTCGCGGTCTGCAAACGAGCTGATTAGCCCGACACGCGCCATGTGGGAGTAGGCTAGGACGGTGGTGGGCAGGAGGAGGGAGAGGAGGAGGGAGAGGGCTAGGGTTAGGGGTAGGAGGGTTGGTAGGGGTTTTATGGGAAGTTTGGTCATGGGATAGCTCCTTTTGTCACGACAATTTGATTTTAGGGATAATATGGTAATTTATTGTAGGGGAGGGACTTGCCCCTCCCGAGGTATGCACGTAATCGTGGGACGGGCAGGGTTGGCGTACGGTGTTGTAGGGGACGATTTATCCGTCCCGAGATTACCTCGCACTGCTTTACTGGACGTTATCCGTCCCCTACAAAAAATCCTGCAAATTTTGCAAGCTGGTACTTGTCGCCTAAAAATCAAATCGCCGTATCCTTTTGTTTGTTTTTCTTGCCTTTATATATTACAGTGCAATTGCTTTAATCACAAGTTAAAAAAATAATGGAATAGAAGTTTTATCCATGTGAATTAAAGGTAGTGGAACACGGATTTGACGGATTTTCGCGGATTTGGCGGATTGGCTCGTGGGAAAATACACGGTAACGGTTTTTGTAGGGGACGGATTTATCCGTCCCGAGGTTGCCTCGCTCTGCGTTGGTCGGCGTGCGGTGTTGTCTAAGAAACTGTTTAACATCTTTCACCCACTCTGAACATGTGATATAATCAATCAAAAAGGTGAATCCAATGACCAATTACCCAAGCAACATAAGTCGCGAAGAAT
>Ga0099364_10000821_pt1 | contig 52536 bp, 53 predicted proteins | sample TergutTh196P3_FD_73070 | JGI IMG/M metagenome (GOLD analysis project Ga0099364, IMG submission 73070) | Microcerotermes parvus P3 segment gut microbial communities from Pointe-Noire, Republic of the Congo - Th196 P3 | ecosystem: Host-associated > Arthropoda: Insects > Digestive system > Gut ... | reverse complement strand
TAGGGTTAATTTTTTTTAAATTCCTAATTTCTAATTTTTAATTTCTAATTTCTAATTTCTCATTTCTAAATTCTCAATTGGCCCTGCAAAAGCGGCCCACTACCCTCCTCCGATAAAAGCAATTATCTCAAGACGGTCATCAGCATCGAGCAGTTCAGACTCAAAGCGGCTTCTCGGTACGATTACTCCGTTTTTTTCCACCGCAACACGCATTATATCATATCCTTCCCTCTCCAGAAAGTCCTTTAGCGTGTTCTCCCCGTATAAAATAATCTCATTTCCGTTAACTCTCATACAGACCCTCCAACAATAAAATAATTCGCAATCCCCATAGCCAGCGCCGCAACAAGCACCGGGACAATGAGTTTTTTGTATATTACAGGCTCCATGCCTTCCTGCTTTGTCGATAGCGTACCCATCAGCACCAGCGTAGGACCTATGGCGACACCCACCGAGGCGGATATTGACTGAGCGGCAGCCATAACAGCGCCGCTTACGCCTAGCTGCTGCGCTATCGTATACTGAAAGCTGCCGAACAATACGTTTGAGTTCGTGTTATTCCCTGTGAGAAAACTGCCGAGCACGCCGAAAAACGGCGCAACAAGAGGATAAAACCTGCCTGCGAGATCAGCGGTGTTGTTAGCAAGCAGATTCGTCATGCCGGAGTCCATCATTATCAGAGACATATTACCCAATGTAAGCAGCGCAAGCGTGGCCGGGATGCATTTCTTAACAGTCTTAGCCACCGCGCCGCTAAAAACCTCCGCGCTCCAGACCCCTGCCCTTTTGTAAACGATAACGGCAACAGCGGCGGCTGAAAATAAAATCAACGCAGGATGCCCGAAGAGCCTAAGCCTTGCGTAACCTGTCTCCGGCTGCACAACATGCCCCAGCGCGGTCTCAAACCCGGGAAAGTCGAATGACAGGGATATATCCCTGAGCACAGATGGTAAAAACGGAAATACCAGCGATAGAATAAGCACAAACGCATACGGCATCACGGCTTCGAGCAAGCTGAGCTTACCTGAGTAGAGGCCCGTACCGGACATTTTTATTTTTGAGCGCAGTTTATACAAGATAAACATTGTAAGCAGCCCGGTTATCGAAGTGCTCAAAGCAGCCAGCAGATAGAAGCCGAAGCGGATGGTAAAATACTGAACCACAGCCATCATTACCGATGTCGGCAATACATACAGCAAGCCTTTTCTGATGCCTTTTATGCCATCATACAGCCAGCAGACGCCGACCCCTGTTACAAGATGCGCGATTGTGTTGAATACCCACATCGGCATCCCCAGTTCCTCTGCCGGGATACCGGTTATCATCTGAATAATGAAGAAGGCCGCCCCCATAGAACCGAAAGTGACTGCCCATGAATGACCGAGCAGCACACCTGAAAGCGACTTTACTTTATCAAACCCGAGCGCTATCAGAATAGGGGCTGTAATAACAATGGGTACGCCAAAGCCTGCCATACCCTGCATGACACCTGTGAAGAGCCATGATATCATGACAAACAGAACAAATCTGTCATCAATTAACACCGCGATGTTCTTGTTTATCACTTCAACGGCTTTAAAATCATCCACTAAATGATATATTAAAAGCGCTCCCCATACAATGAGCGAAACAAATAAAGCCAATGTCATAGCTTTGCCGGCCGCGACAGCAAGCCCGAATGCGGGCAGACCGAAAAATAGCAACGCGATTATCAAGGCAACAGCCAACGAAAGCGCGCCCGATTTTGCTACGGGGAGTTTAATAAATATAAGGCATATAAGAAGGCAGATTATCGGCAGCAGCGACAGAACTGTTAACATACAACATATTCCTCAACAAAATCAATCGGTGTATTATACTATGGAAATATTCACTTTACAACATGCGTGAAATTATCGAAATGGCTACAAATTGAATATAAATAGTAACAAAATAAAGAAAAGTATTGACAAAATGTATTTTATCTGTTACAATTGCGTACACGTCCATGAAAAATATATGAGGAGGCGACGTATTGAAACGTATTTCACAATTGGCAGTCGGTGTCTTTTTGATATTTTGCTTAATGCTTGCCTTTGCTCCGGGCGCAGCGGCTTCAGGCACATTTCTCACCACTGACGGAGTCAATCTGCGCAGCGGCCCGGCTCTTGAATCAAGCATCATCCGCACGCTGAACCCCAACACCCGCGTAGAGGTCCTCGAGCACGATCCGGCAGGCTGGTCAAGGGTCAGGGTACACGGCGATGTTGGTTTCATCAGATCGGATTTTCTTGCTATATCTTCCGGTTCAGGCGCGACATTCAGAACGACCGACGGTGTCAACCTCAGAGCGAGCGCATCCACTGATGGCAGAGTCCTCAGCATTGTGAACCCCAACACTACAGTTACAATGCTGTCGCATGACCCTGCCGGTTGGTCCAGAGTAAGGGTTAACGGCACGGAAGGTTTCATCAGATCCGATTTCCTCAGCACATCCCCGATCGGCACTACCGTAACAGGCTCAGGCTCCGCGGCCGCAGCCGATTCTTCCCCTGCCTCGGCCGGTTCTTCTTCTGCCTCGCAGCCCGTAGCTACCCTCTACGCAAACGGCAATGTAAATATGAGGTCAGGCCCGTCCACAGACCATAGCATAATAAGACTGCTGAGCCACGGCACGCGTGTTGATGTATACGAGCAAAACACCAACGGCTGGTCAAAAGTTAAACAAAACGGAACCGACGGTTACATTAGATCGGATTTGCTCTCCGCAGTGATCGTCAGCAGCGTTGAATCAGTGGATATGTCCGTTATCAGAACTCTAACAAGAAACGGCAACACAATCCGCGTTCTGGATCTAAGAACAGGCATCTCATATAACCTCAAAATACAGTCCGTTAACAAACACTTGGATGTAGAGACTTCCACAAGAGCCGACACGGATGCCCTGCTTAGGACTTACAACGGCACTTGGTCCTGGTCCGCGCGCCCTGTCTGGGTGACAATCGGCAGCCGCACGTTCGCCGGGGCTATGACAGGTATGCCTCACGCATCGAGCACGATCCCCGACAACGGCATGAACGGTCAGGTCTGTCTGCACTTTAAGAACACAGAGACAAACAACAAATCCTATCAAGCCGACATCCGCGCCGCCTACGCCCAAGCCGCAAACTGGTAAAGGCAACACACGATAATTCCAAAGCTGAGGCAACTCGTTTGCCTCAGCTTTTTTCCATCAACATACCTACACGAATGGTGCCCACAAGCAAACCCTATTTCCCATAAACTCTTAGCTCCTCAATCCTAATTCCAAACCGCTACCTGCCCTGTTGCATCGTCTATTATATAACTGCCTGTGTCTGTGGTGAGCAGCCAAACCGGGGCAAGCTCGCTCTCTCCGAACGCGCCGACTACGCGGCGCTGATACCCCGGATCTACGCTATAAATCTGCGTACACTCAATCTCGCCATCAATCACTGAAGCGAGAAAATCCAGCAGGGCAGTCGCCGCTGACGAAATCTGACGGCCGCCTTCTACGGCATCGGCGCCTGCCATGTACCTGCCATTTACTGTTTGCAGGCTGCCGTCGCTGCCGAACACGAACTCGATTGCGCAATTAAATATTTCCGTACCCCTGTAAGTGCATACCGCTGTTACCGTCCTATGCTCCCCGTCTTCCGTGATAACCGGGTTTGAGGTTTCAATCCCCAGGCTGCTTAAAAGCTCCCGGACGACTCTGTGCGTTCCCTCTTCATCTGTTATAACCCCATGATTCAGCACGACCTCAAAATCACCCGCGCTTGCAAACTCCGCTACCCCGCGCGCGGTATTTTCGTATAAGTAAATGCCGCCTTGATCAATTAATATGTATTCATCAAGAAATACACCCGCAATGACGGCTTCTGCTTCATCGGAGCGGGTCATCCTCATGGTTCTAAGCTCCCCTGCGCTGTTTATATCAGCAGGCGAAACTGAAATGCCGTTTGACCGGAGGATAGCGCAGATGTTTTCCATAGTCTTGCGCTGCTCGCGCGCTATGGCGGCATTGTCCAGTATGATCATTGTAAGAAAGAATGCATTAAGAAGCAGCAACGCCGCAATCGCAAGGTTTTTCAATCTGGAAGAACTCATCCCCAACTCCTAATCTAAAGCACTCTGCGGAGCGCAATTGAGAATTGAGAGTTGAGAATGGATGATTAGGTTACGAGGATTTTGTAATAGTTTACGCAATCTACTCTTAATTTACGAAAACAAAGATTAATACGCCATTATCTCAGAACCGTTCACCGTCCTAATTCTCAATTCTCCTTTCTCAATTCTCAATTGCAACTTAGTGATAGTAGTTTTCTTGTTTTTGCTTGCGTTTTCAATCACTAAGTTGCTACCCTTACCCATGCCGGTTGTATCAGTTCCGCTCCAGTGTCGTGATAGTACAGCATAAACTCTCCCCCGGCTGCGGCGAATGCCTGCCGCTCCATATACAGAGCGGCAGATTCATCCGCAAATGTGTAGTTTCTGATGATAAACTCCGCTTCTGTAACTAACCCATGTACAAATGTTATCCGCGCCGCATGACTGTCATCAAATAAAAATACGCGCCCGCCCGCTGTGTAATAACTAAAATTAACACAATATACACCCGGCGAGATCATCTCAACCGACTCGAAAAACACCTCCGCGCTTCCGATGTATGGCTCCATGCTCTCAGAAACGATCACGCGCGCCATCTCAACGAGCTCACCTTCTGTCAGATCCTGTTCCTCGCCGGCAATCGCGTAAGGGCCTTCCGTGCGGCGGTATAAAATGCGCCCTTGCATATCCGCGCGGATGTTAAACTGTGTGCCGACACGCACGCGGATGCCTCCGTCAATGTTATACGGCGTGGATGTTTCGGTGCCGTAATCAAACCCCAGCGCCGCAAGCACCGATAATAACATTTCCTCTGCGTTTGCGCCTGCGGAAGCGGCAATGACCGGATGTATGTTTCCCGGCAGCAGGAGCATATAAGGCGATAAAGAAGATGCCGCGATGCCGGTTTGATACGCAAACACTGCCTCAGAGCCAATACTTAGCGCCTCGAGCTCCTGCACGCTGCCCGCAGTCGAAGCAGTATCGGCCCCGTAGAAAATCCCGCTTTCCGCATCCTCGTAATAAATCCTGTTCCTATCCCCGCTGAAAACCACGAATATGCGTTTTATCTGCATATCAGCAATCAACTCCGGCAAACGCGTGCCCAGCCAGCCATCGAGGATGGACAGGCTCACAGGAACGGCGTATTCGTAATACAAGCCCTCGCCTGACAATGCTTCGCGCCACTGTGTCTGAGTCACTTGGAAAGCCTCCGCTGCCGACCCGAGCGCTTCGCCGACTATTCTGCTTGTCCTGTCGTATACTTCATTACGCACAGCTATATCATATTTCACCCCGAAACGCTCCCCGCTGCTATTTGTTATAACAATAACAAGCGGTCTTGCGGCTTCTTTTATTATGCCCGTTTTTACGTCCGGTGTTTCTGACCCGCCCTTCATAAACTCCGCCACACTGCCGAAAAGAGGAATGGAGTAAACCAAATCATCGAAGTGGCCTGTCTGCCACCCGGTCAGCAAAGCACAAGCCGCAAGCAAAACTATAAGCCCCGACTTCACCCACTCTACTAATCTTTTAAACCTAACCTCACCCATAACAGCTCCTAATCACTGATTGCTATTGGCAGCGAGACGGTGACGGATGTTCCTGTGCCTTGTTTGCTTTCTATTGTGATCTCACCGCCGTGAAGCGTAATAATATCATCAGCTATGGACAGCCCCAGCCCGGTCCCGCCGGATTCCCGTGAGCGCGCCTTGTCGACACGGTAGAATCTGTCGAAGACCCGGGGAATGTCATCTTCGGGTATGCCGATGCCCGTATCCTCGATTCTTATCCAGACATTATCGCCTGTGCTGCTGCCGGAGATGCTGATCCTGCCGCCGTCAGGCGTGTATTTGATGGCATTTGAGATAATGTTCATCAAGACCTGTTCAATCCGCGCCCTGTCCCCCATTATTTCCGGCAGCTTCCATTCCAGTTCAAGCTCGAGCTGGTGATTGTGCTTCTTTGCCTCTAAGGCAACCGCCGCATAAATATCGCGTATGGACTGCTCAATAGAGAACTCCTCAACAGTCAGTTTTATGCTCCCGGAGTCAAGCCGCGAGAGTTCCAGCAAATCCTGCACGATTTTCGTCATCCTGTCGCATTCGTTTATTATAACGCGGAGAAACTCCGCCTCGGTTTCCTTAGGGATCAAATCAGTGTCTGATATGGTTTCCGCGTAAGCGCGTATGCTCGTAAGCGGGGTTCGCAGTTCATGCGATACATTCGCGACAAATTCACGGCGAAGGACCTCGGCTTTTTTCAGCTCCGCGAGCATAGTCTCGATTTGCGCCGCCATATCGTTAAACGTGACTGCAAGAATACCGATTTCATCATTGGACTCTACTTTTATTTTCTTTGAAAAATCGCCGTCAGCCATAGCCTCAGCCGCTTTTGTCATGCCTTGAATCGGCGAGAGGAGCGTTCTTGAAATTATCAGGCTGATTGCGATTGCGATTGCAAAGCCAATCAAAACAGCTTCTATAATCAGCGTGAGAATCTCTGCATTCAGGCTTTGCACGGTTTGCTTGTTATCAACTATGTATATGACAAAACCAGTATCGCTGCCGTATGCCATGATCGGGATAGCTACATCCATGTAATCCACCCTCGGGCTGCTTCTTAATGCGTTCTCCCCCATCATAGCTTCCAGAATATTCGGTGTGATGTTAACGCGCATGTCTGTATTGAGATCAGGGTTCGAGGTCTCCAGCACCGCGCCTGTCTGCATACTGAGGATGTAGTAGTTCCTGGTCTGCCTGTCTATGCCAAGCTCACCCGAAAACACTGCGAGCAGCTCATCCATCCTGGATACTGCAGTTTCCTCAGCCGCCGCGAGTCGGAGCTCATTTACAAGCTGTGATTGCGTGATCACTTCCTCCATCTGGGTATAAAACTGCGCTTCGTAAAACGACTGCACGCCGCGTACAAGAAAAACAAGCACTACCGTCATCAGCAGAACTATTATCAACAGCATTATGAACACGAGTTTGACCCGAAGCCTCTTAGACATACCTATTCCTCATAATAATAACCTGCGCCCCTTTTTGTCATTATATGTTTAGGCTGGCTTGGGTCTTCTTCAATTTTCTCCCGCAAACGCCTGACCGCGACATCCACCGTGCGCAAGTCCCCCAAGTAGCTAAACTGCCAGACTTCCTGAAGCAAATCTTTGCGCGAATACACTTTCCCCGGCGAATCAGCCATGAAACGTATCAGCTCAAACTCACGCGAGGTCAGCTCCGCGCTTTTGCCGTCGATAAAAACATCAAAGCGTTCCGTATCAATTACAAACCCGCTTATGCCCGGCTTGCTGCCTCCGGCCTCTTCCTTGTATGCAGCGGTTCTGCGGATATTGGCTTTTACGCGCGCCTTTAGCTCATCATTGGAAAACGGCTTTGTTATGTAGTCGTCAGCGCCGATATCAAGCCCCATGACCTTGTCTGTCTCCTCCTCCCGGGCAGTCAGCATGATTATTGGCGTTGTTTTGTCATTTTCGCGTATCCTCCTGCACACCTCAAAACCATCCAGAAGCGGCAGCATGACATCAAGCAGTATCAGATCCGGGCGCATTTCGGCATAACCGGCAAGCGCGGCTTCCCCGTCATATGCCGTTATAATATCAAAGCCTTCCCTTTGCAGATTGAACCGGAGTATATCCACTATATTCTTCTCGTCGTCAACTATTAATATTGTCTTTGGCATATCAAAACTCCTTACCGGTTTTCAAATACAGACCCGCTTTTAATATCCCGATAACCGTCTTTGCATCAGACAGCTCGTTGCGCATTATCATATCCGTCAGCGTTTCGAGCCCTATTTCCTCAACACTGAGAAGCTCGTTTTCGTCAAGGTGCATCTCGCCGCGCTGTAAATCAAGCGCGAGATATAGATGCAGAATCTCCCTCGAAAAACCCGGAGAGGGGTATATCGCGCCTAAACTCACAATCTTCCCCGCCGTGCATCCGGTTTCTTCGGATAACTCGCGGACGGCACAATCAAGCGGGTCTTCTCCCGGGGATAGCTTCCCCGCCGGTATCTCCAGCACTTCTTCTTCCATAGGGTATCTGTACTGGCGCACCATGATAATTTTGCCATCCGCCGTCACAGGCACTATGCCGACGCCCCCCGGGTGTACCACCACTTCCCTCTCGGCTGTGTTCCCGTTCTGGAGCTGCGCTATGTCCCGCCTTACGTTTACGACAATGCCTTCATATACCGTTTCGGTTTGCACTTGTTTTTCATAAAATTCCATTATACTTCCTCTTTATTGTTTTGTAACATGATACGTCAAAGCAAACGCAATGTCAACACTTTACAACCCGCTGATTATAGTGTAGTATAGCTGAGATTACAATTCACGGGGTTATGGTCTGTACCGTGCCTTACGCTCGGACAGCTGTTTCTGTACCGCATGAACAGTACCTAAGGCGAAATTATACACAAAGGAAATCAAAATGAACCAGACTGAGTTTAGAAAACGCTTTATTGCCGCCAGGCGGGCGGTTATCGCTTCTGACTTTGCCCATCTCAACGACAAGCAGAAAGAAGCCGTCCTTGCGACACAGGGCCCGCTGCTGCTGCTTGCCGGGGCGGGCAGCGGGAAAACTGCGGTTTTGATGAACCGTATAGTCAACCTAATTAAATACGGCAGCGGATCAGACAGCAGTTATATACCCGAATATGCGACTGAGGCCGATTTGCGTTTGCTGGAGGAACATGCCAAATCGCCGTCCCCCGAAACCCGTGACGAGGCCGCGAGGCTCTGCGCTGTCGAACCGGTCGAACCCTGGCGTATTATCGCAATTACATTCACGAACAAAGCCGCGAACGAGATGCGCGAGCGCCTGGAGCGGCTGCTCGGGCCTGATGCGGCAGCAGATGTCTGGGCGAGCACATTCCACTCTGCGTGCGTACGCATACTGAGGTCAAGAATGCCCGGCAGCAGCAATGAGTATTGCATCAACGCATTGGGGTACGACCGCTCGTTTACGATATACGACACAACCGACACCGCATCGCTCATCAAACGCATCCTGAAAGACAAAGATATCAGCGAAAGCAACTTCCCGCACAGAACAGTCCAGAGCTACATCAGCCGCGCAAAAGACAATATGCAGACAGCGGGTGAATTTATCGAAGCTGCGGAAAAATCGCACGATTACCGCAGGAAAACCATCGGCCGCGTATATCTCGATTATGAGAAAAACATGAAAGAGTTTAACGCGCTTGACTTTGATGACATCATACTCCTGACCGTGCGCCTGTTTAATGAGAACCCCGGGGTCCTTGAGCATTACCGCATGAGATTTAAGCATGTGCTCATAGACGAGTATCAGGACACCAACAACCTTCAGTACCGCCTTGCCTCAGCCCTCGCCGGCGGATACGGCAATATCTGCGCCGTCGGCGACGACGACCAGGGAATTTACAAGTTCCGGGGCGCTACAATAGAAAATATCCTCAGCTTTGAAGAGCAGTTCCCGGACACACGCGTAATACGCCTGGAGCAGAACTACCGCTCCACTTCCTTGATTATTCAAGCCGCAGGCGATGTTATCAGCAACAACAAAGGCCGTAAAGGCAAGACGCTCTGGACGGCCAACGATTCGGGAAATAAACCCATATTGCGGATAGTGGACGATGAGCGCGAGGAAGCAGAGTACGTCGCGGATACTATTATCGCATCGGCAGGCAGCGGTAACATCTGGAGCAGCCATGCGGTGCTATACAGAATGAACGCGCAGTCAAACCAGTTTGAAACTGCATTCAAAAGAGCGGGTATACCCTATCGCATTTACGGGGGCACGGGGTTTTATGACCGCGCTGAAATTAAGGACATGCTTGCTTATCTTTGCATAATCCACAACCCGCACGATGACGTCCGCCTGCTGAGGATAATAAACAACCCGACACGCGGCATTGGTCAGACTTCTATCGGCAGGCTTACGGAACTGGCGACGGAATTAAGCAAAACAGTTTTCACGGTTATATGCGAGTCCCGTCAGCATGACACGCTAAGAGGCGCAGCGGATAAATTATGCCGCTTCGCCGACATGATAAACCGGCTCCGGGAGCTTTCGGAAACCTTGCCGCTCGATATTCTGTATGACGAGCTTATAGACGCAACCGGCTATATCCGGATGTTAGAAGCGAAAAACCTGCACGAAAACATACCCCGCATCGAAAACGTAAAAGAGCTCAAAACAAATATTATTTCCTTTATGAACGACAGCGGAGGCACTCTCTTCGATTTTCTTAGCGAAACCGCGCTGTATTCCGACCTCGACCGTGATGAGCACGGTACGGACAGGGTCATGCTTATGACCATGCACAGCGCAAAGGGTCTCGAGTTTGACACAGTGTTCGTCGTCGGCGCGGAGGACGGTGTTTTCCCGAGTATGCGCTCAATAGGTGATTTTGCGGAACTGGAGGAAGAGCGGCGCCTGTGCTATGTCGCCATGACGCGGGCGGAGCGCTGTCTTTACTTCACAAGCGCAAAACGCCGTATGCTCTTCGGCAAAACATCCGCGGCCAGAACCTCCCGCTTTGTAAGGGAGATTCATAGTGATAATATCGAAGTGCAGGAACCTCGTTACAGCGGCTCCGGCTTTGGAGATTTCAGCAGCGGCAGGGACGGCTCCTATACCGAACTCCCTAATAGCACCCCGGATGCCTACCGCCGGCTTCCGCCGACAGCCACAGCCACTACGGGTTACACCCTGTCTATTACAGGAGCGCCCCTTACCGCGCCTTCCCCTAAAACATTCCAAAATTACAAAAAAGGCGACACAATCGAACACTCCGCGTTCGGCAAAGGCGTTATTACCGATTACTCGCCTGCCGGAGGGGACGCATTGCTGGAGATTAGCTTTGACGGCGGCATAGTTAAGAAATTTATGCTGAAAACAGCATCGAGAAGTATGAAAAAACTATAGCATCTCATCGTATTTTAACATAAAATTTTCAATCTTTTCACATTAAAGGCGGAATAGTTCTTGCAAACAGTTTTAATTTGATGTAGTATTGTACAGTGCGATTGGAGGCTGCTTTCATGTCCAAGAACGATAAACGCAGCGAAAGCAACGGCTATATCAAAGCATTCGCGTACTTGATGCATATAAGCATTACAATCATTTCCTGCATCGCCGTAGCGCTTTTCGCAGGATACCAGTTAGACCGTTTATTAGGTACCGCGCCTTGGCTGCTGCTGCTTTTCATTGTGCTGGGCATACTCGCGGCATTCAAATCAATCATCGACTTCGCAAAGAGAAGCAAGTTTTAGGAGCTTGAAAATATCTATGAAGCTTTCCCCAATTTCTAAAAAAATTATCTTTTACATATTTTCTGCTGCTCTGATTGTAATAGTCTGCGCGTTCGCGCTGTCTCTTTTTATTACTCCCATATCCGCGTTTGATGCCCTAGTGTTCTCAACAGGCGTGGTGCTCATGTCGGCTGTCAATTCACTAAAAATTTTTCTGATGGAGCGCACCGTTGCCAAAATCGCAGATATGAATGACCCAAATGCCGGCAAAGCCTATGCGCTTATGCAATACTCCTTCAGATTCTTTATAACCGTTTTAGCGCTGGGATCGGCCATTGCGGCAATGTATTTCTTCACCCGCGAGTCTCCGTTTATCAGTATTCTTTCCGGGCAGTCACACACATACACACCATTGGTTTTAGGACTGGTCATAGGTCTGTTCACAATGAAAATAGGCGTCATTGCCGCCGGCCGCACAATAAACAGCACCCCTGTTCAATCAGGTGCGGATTTGGATAAAGAATCCGTTTCTCCTCATAACCAAAATCTTCCCGATTGACAAACCGATGAAATTTATGTATATTAACTACGATATTTTTCTAAGTAATTATAGAAAGGTGTGATGATTATGAACGAAGAGCTGAATTTCGACATAGTTAATCATGCAGTTCTCAAAATCGGAAGTCTCGAGATATGGATCACTGACACCGTGATTGCCACATGGGTAATTATGGGCATACTGATAACATTTGCCATTATTGTGCGCGTCAAGCTGAAGAAGTTTAAGGACGTGCCAAAGGGCTTTCAGAACGTTGTCGAGCTTCTTGTGGAAGCTTTTGATAATTACGTCCGAGGCGTAGCCGGCGAGAAACTGTCATTTCTCGCCTATTGGTTTTCCACGGTTTTCATCTTCATACTTCTCTCAAACCTCAGCGGTCTGTTTTCAGCAGGGCTGCTGCGCCCGCCGACTGCCGACTGGTCGATGACTCTGGCCTTGGCGCTGGTGACGGTCACACTTATCCATGTCATGGGCGTGAAATACCAAGGCGCAAAATACATAAAGAGCTTCTTCGAACCATACCCGTTCTTCTTCCCGATAAACCTCATCGGTGAGATTTCCAGGCCTATATCGCTCAGCTTCCGTCTTTTCGGCAACATCCTCTCAGGCTTTATAGTAATGGCCTTGATATATAATATCACGCCTGTTTTCGTTCGTTTCGGGATCCCTGCCGCGCTCCATGTTTATTTCGACCTCTTCGCCGGCATCCTCCAGACCTATATATTCGTAACCCTGGGTCTGACATTCATCTCCGGAGCCGCCGCCGACGAAAGCTAACTTGTTTCCCTGCGGGCGGTGCCTGCTTTATATAACCGGAATCCAATCTCAAATCAATTGTATCGGAGGAAATTCTTATGGACTTTGCAGCAGCAGCAGCAACAGTATTCGCAGCAGCCAACATAGCGGCGGCTATCGCTGTCTTGGCAGGCTTGTTCGTCGGCGTCGGACAAGGTAACGTCGCAGCGAAGGCAATCGAATCAATGGCGCGCCAGCCTGAAGCCAGGGGCAACATCAACACCGCGATGATTATCGGTATGGCTATGGCCGAAACGAGCGGTGTCTACGGTCTTGTCATCGCCCTGATAATCCTGTTCCTTAACCCGGTATCAAACGCTTTCATATCCTATCTCAACACGCTGCCGATCGGCTAAACAGGGCTATGCCCAGATTTTAACGGAAAAGGGTGATTGATTTGGAATTCATCTTCCCAGCCGACCGTATGTTTGGCATTGATTCGCAGACGTTCATCGCAGCCGCGCTCAACCTCCTGAACGTAGGCATACTTGCTTTTGTGTTGTCAAAAATTCTCTACAAGCCGGTGCAAAAAGCTTTGCAGAAACGCACCGACAGGATTTCGGACCAGATGGCAAGCGCCGAGAAGGAAATGGCCGATGCCACTGAGATGAAGCTGCTTTACGAGCACAAACTGGAAGAAATTGAGCGTGAGCGTGACGAGATTCTGGCGGAAGCGCGCAGGATGGCTACCGACACAAGCCGCCGCCTGGTCTCAGAAGCAAAAAAGGAAGCGGAAACCATCAGAGAGCGGGCTGCCGCCAATGTCGATCTTGAATGGCAGCGCGCCCAGACCGAAATGCGCACAGCGATCATCGATGTATCTGCGGTTATGGCGGAGAAGTTCGTCTCCCTTGCTATCAACAAAGATACTCATGATAAGCTCTTTGATGAGACAATGGCCGATTTGGAGGGTATGACATGGAGAGACTGAGTTCCCTCTATGCGTCAGCGCTCTTCGATTTAGCAGTGGAGCGCGACATGCTCGACGAGAGTCTGCAGCAGGCTCAGTTTCTGCATGATTCGCTGCAGGATGCGCAAACCCAGCGTTTGCTTCTCCACCCGCACATATCCGGAGCAGAGAAACGCACATTCCTGAACAACGCTCTCAAGAGCCATATCCATGACGACTTCCTCGGTTTTCTGAACCTGGCAATCGAGAAGAACCGCGAGGCCTACATAGTACCCGCGCTCGATTCTCTAATTAGTTTAATCGAAAAACGCAAGAACATAGTAATTGCCAAAGTCATATCCGCTTCGGATATTGACCCGGAACAGATTGCGGCTCTTGAGGAAACGCTGTCTAAGCAGCTTCGCAAGCATGTCAGGCTTTCCTTGAAAATAGATACATCCATCATCGCCGGTCCGTATATCTTCGTAGACGGATATTACTTAGACTGGACATTTAAGAAGCGTATCAGCGACTTAGCCGTCCATATGAAAGAGGGGTGCACTGCGTGACTCTCAGACCAGATGAAATTAGTTCTGTAATAAAAAAGCAAATCCAGGCGTATTCCGCCAAACTGGAAGTCGCCGAAGCCGGCAGCGTCATACAAGTCGGCGACGGAATTGCCCGCGTTTACGGCCTTGACAACGCCATGAGCGGCGAGCTGCTTGAGTTCTCAAACGGTGTTTACGGCATTGCCTTCAATCTTGACGAGGACAGCATCGGCGTTGTTCTCCTGGGCGCGGATTCAAGCGTAAAAGAAGGCGATATAGTAAAAAGAACCAAGCGTATTGCAGAGGTTCCCGTTGGTGATGCTTTACTCGGGCGCGTTGTCTCCCCTCTCGGGGAACCGCTCGACAACAAAGGTCCTATCAACTACAAATCGACGCGCCAGATCGAACGCGTTGCCCCGGGCGTAATCGAACGCGGCGAAGTGAATGCGCCTTTACAGACCGGGATAAAAGCAATCGACTCGATGATCCCGATAGGGCGCGGACAGCGCGAGCTGATCATCGGCGACCGCCAGACCGGCAAAACCGCCATCTGCGTTGACACCATCATCAACCAGAAAGGCGCCGGCGTTCTGTGCGTCTACGTCGCCATCGGCCAGAAAAACTCTACGGTTGCCCGTTTAGTCCGTATTCTCGAAGAGGCCGGCGCAATGGAATACACGACCATCGTGGTAGCTTCCGCGAGCGATTCATCCCCCTTGCAGTATATCGCTCCGTATGCCGGCTGCGCAATCGGCGAGGAGTGGATGGAGCAGGGCAAGGATGTACTGCTGATTTACGACGACTTATCAAAACACGCCGTGGCTTACCGCGCCCTCAGTCTGCTGCTCCGAAGGCCGCCCGGCCGCGAGGCATATCCGGGTGATGTTTTCTATCTTCATTCCAGGCTCCTTGAACGCGCCGCGAAGCTCAGCCAGGCGCGCGGCGGAGGCTCACTTACAGCCTTGCCTGTCATAGAGACCCAAGCCGGCGACATATCGGCATATATCCCCACAAACGTCATCTCCATAACAGACGGACAGATTTATCTCGAAACGGAGCTTTTCAACAACGGCGTGCGCCCCGCTATCAATGCCGGCTTCTCCGTATCACGCGTCGGCGGTGCGGCTCAGATTGCCGCAATGAAGAAGGTTTCCGGTCCTTTACGCATAGAGCTGGCTCAGTACAGGGAGCTTGCCTCGTTTGCCCAGTTCGGCTCCGACCTCAGCAAGGACACCCTGGACCGCCTCAGGCACGGAGAGCGCATCGTCGAGATTTTAAAGCAGCCTCAGTATAAGCCTCTTCCGGTAGAGCAGCAGGTCGTGCTCCTATATATGCTCACGAATAAATTTTTCTCCAGCGTGAAGGTAGAGCGCATCCAGAAAGCATCACACGAGTTCTTGCTCTTCCTTAGTGAACGCTACGGTCACATCACACATGAGATCCGCGAAACGAAAGTTATCTCCGAGGAGCTTGAGGAGATAATCAAGACAGCAGGCAAAGAATTCTTCAAGAACTTCACATAAGAGGTAGTAACTATGGCTTCTATGAAGGTCATTAAAAAAAGAATATACAGTGTCAACAGCACAAAGAAAATCATGAAGGCTATGAACCTTGTAGCGGCGTCGAAACTGCAGAAGGTAAAATCGCGTCTCGACGGTATCCGCCCTATGTCCGAACAGCTTAACATCGTTATGGATGGCGTAAGGGCTGGTTTAGGCGCAGGAGATGACCTGATTTTCACAGAAAAAAGAGATGTAAAGAGTATCGCTTACATCGTCCTCACAGGCGACCGAGGCTTATGCGGCGGATATAACGCAAACGTATCCAAGGAAGCCCTTGCGTGCATCGAATCCAACAGAGGCAAACAAGAGAAAATTATTGCGCTGGGTTCAAAAGGATGCGATTATTTCAGGCGCCGCAACAAGAATGTCATCCACCGCCGCGAAAGCGCCAGCGAGGCTGCCACATTCCTCGATGCGGAAGCCCTCGCCAAGCATGTAACGAACATGTACACCTCCCGTGAGGTTGACGAAGTATATATTATTTATACGCATTTTGAATCAATACTGGCCCATATCCCTCATATTGTAAGGCTTCTTCCGCTCAGGACGACCGATTCGTCTGCCCCGGCTGCCGGCTATTCCTCGCTGTCGATGATATATGACCCTGATGTTGAGACGTTCATTGACCACACCGTTCCGATGTATCTGAGCATTTCCATTTACAGCGCTATGCTTGAATCCACTGTCTGCGAGCTCGCCTCGCGCATGACGAGCATGGACTCCGCTACCCGGAACGCTACAGAGATAATAGATGACCTTACGCTGGAGTACAACCGCAAACGGCAAGGCATGATTACGCAGGAAATAACTGAAATCGTCAGCGGCGCAAATGCGCTGCAGTAGCTGACTAAAAGGAGAGATTATTTTGGCTGAGAAAAACATTGGTCGTATTTTGCAGATCATCGGTGCTGTCGTCGATGTCCGGTTTGATTCCGAACTGCCTGCGCTATATAACGCCTTGGAGGTTCAAAGCGGCGGGAAAACCATAGTTTTCGAAGTAGCGCAGCATATGGGCGACAATGTCGTCCGATGCATTGCCATGGACTCGACCGACGGACTTACGCGTGGAATGGAGGTACTCGATACCGCCGCTTCAATATCCGTGCCTGTCGGGGATGAGACATTGGGGCGTATGCTCAATGTCCTCGGCAAGGCCATTGACAACAAGCCCGATCCGGTAACCAAAGAACGCTGGCCGATTCACCGCCAAGCCCCGGGGTTTGCGGATCAAACAGCAACGACCGAAATGCTCGAAACCGGCATCAAAGCTATTGACCTTCTCTGCCCATATTCCAAAGGCGGCAAAATCGGGCTGTTCGGCGGTGCCGGTGTCGGCAAGACGGTTATCATCATGGAGCTTATTCGCAATATCGCCACAGAGCATGGCGGCTACTCTGTTTTCGCAGGGGTCGGCGAGCGCACGCGCGAAGGCATTGACCTATATAACGACATGACCCATTCGGGTGTCATAAATAAAGCATCACTTGTGTTCGGACAGATGAACGAGCCCCCTGGAGCCAGGATGCGTGTCGGCTTCACGGGTCTTACGCTCGCTGAATATTTCCGCGACGTCTCCCAGCAGGACGTTTTACTGTTCATTGACAACATTTTCCGTTATGTGCAGGCGGGTTCCGAGGTTTCGGCGCTGCTAGGGCGCGTACCCAGCGCCGTCGGCTACCAACCCACGCTTGCTACAGAAGTAGGCAGCCTCCAAGAGCGCATCACATCCACTAAGACAGGGTCGATAACATCCGTACAGGCGATTTATGTCCCGGCGGACGACTTCACAGACCCTGCCGCCGCTACGACATTCACGCACCTTGATGCCACAACAGTTCTCTCACGCGCAATAGTCGAGCAGGGTATTTACCCCGCCATAGACCCGCTGGACTCCACATCGCGCATACTCGATGCCACAGTGCTCGGAAAAGCGCATTACGATACGGCACGCTCCGTGCAGAGCATACTGCAGCGTTACAAGGATCTGCAGGATATCATCGCCATCCTCGGCATGGACGAGCTGTCAGAGAACGACAGGCTTATCGTTGACCGGGCGCGCAAGGTTCAGCGCTTCCTCTCTCAGCCGTTCTTCGTAGCCGAGAAGTTTACGTCAATTGAAGGTAAGTATGTGACCGTATCAGAGACAATACGCGGGTTTAAGGGAATAATAGACGGCGAATACGACGACATCCCCGAAGGCTACTTCCTAAACAGAGGCACAATAGACGAAGTAGTGGAAAGCTACAGAATCTAAAGCGGGGTATACCTACAACCCAAACCCGTTCCCCCGTCCCAACTCCCAACTCCCAACTCCCAACTCTCAATTCTCAATTCTCAATTACGGCCGCAGGCCGTGAAGGTGGTGAGCCGCTTGGCTGTAAACAAACTGCGTTTGAAGATAACCACGCCCGACACACTAAAGTTTAACGAAGAAGCCGAGATGGTTATAATGCGCTGCATTTCAGGTGATATGGGTATTATGGCAAACCACATGGCATGCTCAGCTATTCTGGATTACGGCGTGCTGCGTATATTTAATGACGACACCGAGCGCAAGATCGCAGTATTCGGAGGCATAGCCCAAGTGCGCGACAATGTTCTGACCATCCTTGCAAACGACGCACAGTGGCCTGAGGACATTGACCTTGCGCAGGTCGAGGCCGAGCGCGAACTGGCGGAAAGACGTATGCAGGAAAACACGGACGACCTTGCGATCCAGCGCGATCAAGTTCTGATGAGGCGCACGCTTGTTCAGATAGAGGTAAGCTCCTACCCGCTTATAAGCCCGGCGCCCCGCGAATAAACCCCTGATTGATTCAGCTTCCAAAAAACCGTAAGCAGTTGAATCTATAACAGAAAGAAGGAAATGCGCGCATTATGAAAGGTTTAACTTCCATTATCGGAATGGTATTGGCTCTTGCTATTGTTTTCTCAGGTATAATAATACTGGGTGGAAGCCTTGGCGACGTTCTTGATGCCCCCAGCTTGCTGCTTGTTCTGGTACCTACGATTTGCGTGGTTGTAGCCTCATTCCCTTTATCTGTGCTTATGAGGATCCCCAAGCACTTCAAAGCCCTTCTCGGGCAGGAATACAACCCTAATGTGTACATAGACAAGATTGTTTCGCTTGCCGAGAAAGCGCGCAGGGAAGGTCTGCTGGCTTTTGAGAAGGAGCAGGTTGACGACCAGCTAATGGCATATGCGTTGCGCATGATGGTGGACGGCCTTGATAAATTCTCTATAAAGTTTGCTTTGGAGGACTGCATCAACGGCATAAAGGAGCGGCACAACGAGGCCATTTCCATTTACGACAAAGCCGCGACTTTTGCCCCGGCTTTCGGTATGTGCGGCACGGTCATCGGTCTTGTGAACATGCTGTTTAATCTTGACATGACCGATCCTAACGCTATAAACATGCTCGGCCCGAACATGGCTGCTGCCCTCATTACCACATTATACGGCTCGTTACTGGCGAATATATTCTTTCTGCCGATATCCGCCCGCCTGAAGCTCCTGCATAAAAAAGAAATGTTCTGCAAAACAATGATCTGCAATGGGCTTTTGTCGATTCTCAACGGCGACAATCCCCGGGTGATAAAAGACTATCTCGTAGAGCAACTGAGCGCGGCGGATAGCAAGTCATTCAAAGATACCAGGGGTGAATAGCGTATGGCCAGCAAAGACAACTATGACGAGAGCCAGGGCAACAGGCCTAAGGAGGAAGAAGAAGCCGAAGAAAAGACCGACGGTTGGATGACTACCTATGCCGACCTCGTTACTCTGCTTCTCACATTCTTCGTGCTTATGTTCGCTCTGTCTAATGTGAGCGAGGAGAAATTCGCGCTGATATTCACCAGCATTAACGAGAACGGCTTGTCTTTTGAGCGTTTTGAGGAAATTGTAAACATGTATTCCCAAGCCCCCGACGAAGACGATCCGGGCGAATACCCTGTCCTACCCCCGCCCGATGACCCCAGTGAGGGGGATTTGTCACATGAGCTCGAAGCGCTCTACTTTGCCATACAAGGCTATATTGACGATAACGATCTTGGAAATGATATAGCAGTATCATACGACGGCGACTTTCTGCTAATAACACTCTCGAGCGATATCGTGTTTCCTTCAGGCTATGCCAATATTACCGAGGAGATGGAACTGGTAGCAATAGAACTGGCTCAGCTTATTAACATTAAGCATACAACCGAAAACCCATTTGAGATAATCGTCGCCGGCCACACCGACAACGTCCCGGTGAGCATAATGTGGCGCGACAACCGGCAGCTCAGCATGGCCCGCGCGTCAAACTTCCTCGATGTCCTGCTCATGCAAAGCACTATTTCCCCGGCGTATTTTTTAGCGTGCGGCTTAGGAGAGGAGCACCCGATAGACACTAATGAAACTGCTGAGGGCAGACAGAAGAACCGCCGGGTCGAAGTCCTGATTTCCCCCGTAAGGCTATCAGACCCAAACAGATTCAGAAACGCTGACTAGGCAATAGGAATTTAGTCCCTCTATTTACTGTCATTCTGAGCGCAGCGAAGAATCTTACTGCACCATGAAACACTAAACTATAAAGATTCTTCAGTCGCTTTGCTCCCTCAGAATGACAATCATAGTAGATTTTTGAGGAACTCAATTAGAAATCAGGATGCAGTCCGTAGACCTCGTTTACGTCAAGCACGAACAGGATGCCGTTACCCGGTTCCTCTATTTTCAGGTGTTTTCTGATGGAATCCACTATGCCGTCTTTCAGCTCGTTTTTCGCGATAATGAATACCTCTTCCCTTTCGGGCTCGATCGGCACGGAGAAAAACGTCTGAACCTCATGGCTCCCCGCTCCCCTCGCGTTTAGGATAGTGCCGCCTGTCGAGCCGGCTAAGTCAGCAGCTTCTATGACTTCCTCTGCCTTGCCCTTATCTACTATTGCGTATATTATTTTATACATACCCTTATCCCCCCTGTCAGCCTTTGAATCAGAGCTGACGTTATTTTTGCTGTCTATAAACTCTGATATCGAATAAGAAAACACTATACCATGATTCGGTTTTTCTAACATCAACTCATCGCTTATCCCCTTCATTGCTTGATGGCAAAGCTCGTCATCTATAATCATTGTCAGGACTTCCTTGCGCACTTCGTCAATCGCGAATAGCTTCAGCACCCGGCTTTTTGCTGTTCCCCGGCCGAGAGAAACAATCGCGTTTTTTATCCCGTGCTTTCTTGCGGCCTTCATTACCCTTGAGGCTTCGCCCATGTTTACAACACAGCATATCAGACTAAATGACATTGTTTTGCTGCACCCCTTTTTTCTTTGACTTTATTTTATATACAACGCCTAATAACTGCAAGGCAATTATCGGCATCATTGTCACCATCGCTATTACCCCAAACGAATCCACCATAAGTATTGAGTATTCGACACCATCTGAAACGCCTTGCGAAAACGCCAAGACAAATGTTGCCGTCATCGGTCCTGCCGCTACGGCGCCGGAGTCGAACCCGATACCCACAAACAGTTTCGGGGTAATAAATGACAGAGCCGCGGCTATAGCGAATCCCGGAAGCAGATAGTGCCAGAGCATAATGCCGGGAACGATGATCCTCAGCATGGACAGCCCTACAGAACAAGCTACTCCGACCGCGAGGAAAATAAGGACAAGCCTGCGTTTTATTGCGCCGTTGGTTATATCCTCAATCTGATGCGTGAACACATAAACAGCGGGTTCTGTCAGCACAATGAGCATCCCAAGCAACGAGCCTATCCCTATAATTAGCGCATTATTGCCAAACCCGGCCACTCCCTGGCCGACGATATTGCCGACACTCATAAATCCGGCGTTTACCCCAATAAAGAAAAGAAACAGCCCGGCATAAGCATATAAAAACCCAATTAACATTCTTCTGAACGGTTTGGCATTCATTCGGAACTTGAATACCTGAAAAATGAAAAATAAAATTATGATCGGCAGCAGAGCGAACAGAGAGCTAAGCGCTACCCCGGGCATCTCTGAGAGAAACGAACCGAACAGAGAGCCCCCGTCAGTATCGGGCAATGTAATATGACCGCCGTCATCGCCTGTGTCTATGAATAAATTAATAATCAGTATCCCGAACGCAGCGCCCAGCGCGGTTATCCCGACCAAGCCGAAGCTGCCCTCTTCCCCCGCTTTGCTGTCCCGCTTCATAGCCGAGGCTCCCAGCGCTATTGCAAGTATAAACGGAACAGTCACTGCCCCCGTAGCCGAGCCGACTGAATCAAACGCAATCGCCAGCATATCAAGCGAGGCAAACAGCGTCAGCAAGAACAGCACCCCGAGCACAACGCTTATCGTTACCCGCATGGAAAAATTTTTCACTATCCTGGTTATCCCAAGAGAGAGCAGCATCCCTGCCCCAAGCGAAATAAACACTCTAATTAAAGATGAGGAAATAAACCCGTCGGTAACAGAGGATACCTGAGTTGAGAGCACCTGAACGCTAGGCTCGGCAAATGTTATAAGGAATCCTAAGATGAAACTGACTATACCGGCAAACGACAGCTTATTTGAAGTCAGGAGCGCCTTTCCCATCAATGACCCTAAAGGCAGAAATCCAATATCCACGCCATGCAGAAGCAGTGTCAGGCCAAACATAATAAGCACTGCGCCGATTGCAAACTGCGCAAGCAGCAACGGGGGCACAGGCGCTATCGTAAAGCTCAGTATGAATACAAGTACCACCATAGGACTAACCGAAATAGCAACTTCCTTGAGTTTGCTCAGCAAAACATTCAAATTAGGTATTCCCCCTTATATATTGAGTGGGTACAAATGGATTGCGCCATTTGTACCCATCCGAAATGATACCAGTAGTATTTACTCTGCGTTATCTTCTGCGGCGGGTTTGTTTGCTTTTGCGGCCGGCTTTTTGCTCTTGGGTGCTTTGGCATCCGCTTCCGGCTCAGTTTCCGGTTCTGCTTCTGCTTCTGCTTCTGCTTCTGCTTCTGCTTCCGGTGTTTCCGATTTCTCTGCCGGCTCCGTTGCTGGTGCTGTATCCGCTTTCGCCTCTTCTGCCGCAGAAACAGCCTCAGCGGTTGAATCGTCATCCTCATCCATTGGCGGCGGAGCATCGGTATCGTATACTACGACAGGAGTCCTATCATCATCCTGCGCATCCGCAGCCTGCTCATCCGATATAGGCTGTGAAGATGGCGCGATCAAAGCCCTGATGCTCAGAGATATCTTCTTGCGGTCATTGTCGATTTCCGTAATCTTTACATCAACGCGCTGACCGTCGGAGAGCACCTCAGAAGGCAGACCGATTCTATGGTCGGCAATCTGTGAAATGTGTATCAGGCCGTCAACCCCCGGGCATATCTCCGCAAAAGCGCCAAACGGCATCATCTTAACAATTTTGACATTGACTACATCGCCCACGGCATGTTCCGTGACAAACTTCATCCAGGGGTTGTCGGTGTTCTTTCTGTATCCAAGCGAAATCTTTCTGGTTTCTTTATCAAACGAGAGTACATATACGGAAATCTCATCACCTACAGACATGACCTCCGACGGTTGTTTGATCCGGGTCCAGCTAAGCTGGGAAATATGGATCATCCCGTCGACGCCCCCGATATCCACAAACACACCGTAAGATGTCATGGACTTGACAACACCGTCATACTGCTTGCCGACCTCTATGTCAGTCCAGACCTTATCGGACTTCTCGCGGCGCTCATCGAACTGCACATCGCGGATTGAGCCTACAACCCGTCTCCTCGAAGCATTTGCCTCTCTGATGCGAAGTTTAACTGTCTTTTTCAGCATACCTGTAATCGGTGAGTTTTTCGCTATGCCGGTTTGGGATGCAGGCACAAAGACTCGGATGCCTTTTACATTGACGACGATGCCGCCTTTGTTTTCCTCTGTCACGACTCCCTCAACGATCGTCCTGTTATCTTTTGCCGCTTCGATGATATCCCAGTTCTTGATTGCATCCAGGCGCCTCTTAGAGAGCATAACCATGCCTTCGACGTCGTTTACGCGCATTACGAACGCTTCGATGGAGTCCCCTATTTTGATGATTTCGTGAATATCTGTATTATCGTCATCTATAAACTCGGCAATAGGTATATAGCCGGACTGCTTCGTGCCTAAATCGACAGAAACCTCCGTTGCGGTGATTGATGTGACAAGACCGCTTACTTTCTCGCCTGTGCGTAATGTTTTTATCGACTTGACCAGCATTTCCTCGAATGCTTCCTTTTCAGCTTTGGCAGCCGGATCATCCGGTTCCGCTTCCTGCTCCGGTTCGGAAACAGCAACAGGTGTTATCTCCGGTTTATCTTCGCTCACGCTTATTTCTTCCGGCTCTGATGCCTTTTCTGCTGCAACCGAAAGCTCCGCTGTCTCTGATGCCTTATCTGCACACTCTGCCTCTGATGCTTCAGCTATTTCGGTAGCTTCGGCGGCGGCAGATGTATCCGCAGCCTCAGTTACTTCTGCGGCGGCAGATGTCTCGGCGGCCTCGGCTACTTCGGCAGCAGCTGATGTTTCGGCAACTTCAGTAACTTCGGAGGCAGCCGTGGTTTCAGCAGGCTCTTCCGCAACGGGTTCTTCATCCGGCCCGGCCGCTTCATCCGGTTCAGGCGGTAATACCTCGGCAGTAATAACCGCCGCCGCCGGCTCTTCTATAAGCTCATTACCTACAGCTTCAGCATCCGTGACTTCTGCTTCGGGGATATCCCCGTCAGCGGCTTCGGCTGCCTGTGGCTCCGGTTCCGGCAGGTTTGGTTCTTTTGAAATTGGTTCCGCGATGGTTTCTTTCAATAGTTCTTCTTGACTCATCTTGTTGGTGACCTCCTTAATTATCCACGCCGGCGCAGACGCCCCGGCGGTTATCCCGACGGTAGATGCTTTGCGGATATCAGCAAGCTCAATGTCATCCGCGCACTGCGCAAAAACGACTATTGGGCAGTACTCACTGCATATATCCGCTAGCCTGAGGCTATTAGCACTGTTTTTATCGCCAACGACAATCATAACGTCGGCGGTTTTCGATAAATAAACAGCCTCTTGCTGGCGTTTGCGCGTAGCACCGCATATTGTATCAAATGATTTATAGTTTGTACACTCTTTTTTTACGATTTCCATACAAGAATTGTAAATTTTAAGTGCATTTGTCGTTTGAAACACTATTGCAATGGGTTTTTGCGCATTTTTGCCCTCAACCAACCATGCAGACAGCTCCTCAATCTCCTCAAAAACCTCATATTCGCTGCATCTGCTCGCTGTTGCAATGACCTCCGGGTGCTTCCGTTTGCCGATAATAACGATCAGCCGCCCTTCCGAGGACTCTTTGCTGACGATTTCATGTATTTTCTTTACATTCGGACATGTCGCATCAATGATTTTGTGACCCGACTGCGTAAGTTTTTCGAGCTCATCCTTTCCCGCGCCGTGCGACCTGATGACAACAGCGGCGCCTTTCGGTATCTTTGATATATCCGTAACCGCCCGAACGCCTTTTCCTTCCAAATCGCAAATTACATGACTATTATGTATAAGCGGGCCAAGGGTTACACAGTCTGCATTCTCACGAGCCGCGTTCTCACACATCGAAACAGCCCTGCGCACACCATAACAAAACCCCGCCGTCTCAGCTATAATAACTCTCATACCAATCAATCCACAATTAAAATTTTTTATGTTTGCAAAGCATACACTATTTAACACAGCTTGTAAATATCCATGTTAAAAATGTATAAGAAATTAATATGTTTTAATGTTTTTGATTGACAAAGAAAGCGTAACAGATTATATTACTTATAATGTATATGACCGCTTACGGTAATCTATTCTAATGCTCTAAACTTGCTTTATAACGCGAAAACAGGGTTAAAACGCCCTTTCAAAATAAACTGCGACTGGAGATTTCATATGAATCGTACGAAGGCAATCGAAAAGGCAGAAGAGCTGGTAGCTCAGATGAGCGTGGAGGAGGCTGCCGGCCAGCTCCGCTACGATGCGCCGGCTATCCCCAGGCTGAACATACCTGCCTACAACTGGTGGTGCGAAGCGCTGCATGGCGTTGCCAGGGCAGGCGTGGCCACCAGTTTTCCGCAGGTTATCGGCATGGCCGCGAGTTTTGACCCGGATCTTATTGAACGCCTGGGCGACATCGCCGCTACAGAAGGCCGGGCGAAGTACAATACCTACAGCGCGCACGGAGACCGGGATATATATAAAGGCTTGACCTTCTGGTCGCCCAATATCAACATTTTCCGCGACCCACGCTGGGGCAGGGGTCAGGAAACCTATGGTGAGGACCCGGTTCTGACCGCAGGCTTAGGATGCGCATATGTAAAAGGACTGCAGGGCTACGGCCCGGTTCTGAAGTCCTCGGCATGTGCCAAGCATTATGCGGTTCACTCCGGGCCGGAGGCCATGCGCCATAGCTTCAACGCCATAGCCACAGAAAAGGATTTGGCTGAGACCTATCTCCCGGCTTTCGAGGCTTTAGTCAAGGATGCCAAGGTTGAGTCCGTAATGGGCGCTTACAACCGCACCAACGATGAGCCTTGCTGTGCGAGCGATTTGCTTATGGTGGATATACTGCGCGGGAAATGGGGGTTCGAGGGTCATTATGTTTCCGACTGCTGGGCAATACGCGACTTCCATGAGCACCACCATGTAACAAACACCCCGGAAGAATCAGCGGCGCTCGCGCTGAAAAAGGGCTGCGACCTCAACTGCGGCAATACATATATCTGCCTGATGAAAGCGTATTACCAGGGACTGGTTACAGAAGAAGACATCCGCCGCTCGGCCGTACGCCTGTTCACAACCCGCTTCCTCCTCGGCTTGTTTGACGGCTCGGAGTTCGACAGCATCCCATTTACAGCAGTGGAATGTGAAAAACACTTGGAAACAGCCCGCGAGGCTACGGAAAAAAGCTGTGTGCTGCTGAAGAACGACGGTCTGCTGCCGCTGGATATATCAAAGCTATCCGCAATTGGCGTAATCGGCCCTAACGCGAACAGCCGAGTAGCGCTGACCGGAAACTACCACGGCACTTCCTCAAGGTACATCACTGTGCTGGAGGGTATTCAGGATTTCACCGGGGACAATACGAGAGTGTTCTACTCTGAGGGGTCGCATCTTTTCAAAGACCGCGTGCAGCACCTCGGTCAGCCCGGCGACAGGCTCTCCGAAGCTGTCATTGTAGCAGAGAACTCCGATATTGTAATACTAGTCGTCGGCCTCGACGAAACCATAGAGGGAGAAGAGGGTGATACAGGCAATGCCTCCGCATCCGGAGACAAGCTCGACCTTCTGTTGCCGGAGTGCCAGCGCAAGCTGATGAAGGCTGTACTGAACGTCGGCAAACCGACTGTCATATGCCTGATGGCAGGGAGCGCGATTGACTTGGCGGATGCAGGCGAGAAAGCAGGGGCAATCCTCCAGCTCTGGTATCCGGGCGCCCGCGGAGGAAAAACCGCCGCAGACATACTCTTCGGCAAGGTCTCCCCTTCAGGCAAGCTACCTGTTACCTTTTATCATAACGAGGATCTGCCATCCATGCCGGACTTCACAGACTACGCTATGACAAACAGGACATACCGCTTCTTTGAGAAATCTGCCCTGTATCCTTTTGGCTACGGCCTCACATATGGCAACATAATGGTCACTTCAGCTACAGCCGAGCGCAGCGGCGAATGTATCGTCGTATCCGCTCATGTAGAAAACGAAGGCAGCTATGACACAGACGATGTCGTACAAGTATACTGCCTGAACGAAGGCAGCATAAACGGGCCCCGCAATCCCCGTCTGGTTGGCTATCAACGCGTACACTGCCCCGCCGGGGGCGGCGCGGTGGCAGAGATAATGATACCGCTGTCATATCTAACCGTAGTAGACGAAAAAGGCATCCATGTCCACGAAGGTAAGCCTATATTATACGTCGGAACAGGCCAGCCGGATGCACGCACACAGGAACTGACCGGAAATAAATCTATCAAACTGGAACTTAATCTATAGGAAGGGTGATTGTATGCAATATCTAATCGGCGTGGACGTCGGAACGTCCGGAACAAAAACAGTCCTTTTCGACCAAACAGGGCTGCCTATTGCCTCTAAAACCGTTGAGTACCCGCTCTACCAGCCGCATAACGGATGGGCGGAGCAAAATCCCCTGCACTGGTGGGATGCTGTCGTCTCAACCCTGCGCTCGGTTATGGAAGACAGCGGAGTAGATAAAACCCTCGTAGCCGGTATAGGGCTCTCAGGTCAGATGCATGGGCTAGTCATGCTCGACGAAAAGGGCGATGTGCTCCGAAATTCCATAATCTGGTGCGACGGCCGCACAACAAAGCAATGCGAAGAGATTACAAATCGCGTCGGCGCGCAGAAACTCATAGACATAACCGCAAACCCCGCGCTGCCCGGATTCACTGCATCAAAAATACTCTGGGTCAGGGAGAATGAACCGGAGCTATACGCGAAGTGCCGCCATATCCTGCTGCCGAAAGACTACATCCGCTACAAACTTACAGGCATCTTCGCAACAGAGGTCTCCGATGCATCAGGTATGAACCTTATGGATATACCAAAACGCTGCTGGAGCGAAGAAATACTGTCAATATTAGAAATAGACCGCTCACTGATGGCCGAAATGTATGAATCTTATGAAATCACCGGAAAGCTGACAGACGAGATAGCCGCGCTCATAGGGCTGTCATCAGGCACGCCCGTTGTCGGCGGCGCCGGCGACAACGCAGCGGCGGCGATAGGCACAGGTGTAGTCGAAGCCGGCCGCGCATTTACAACAATCGGAACATCCGGCGTTATATTCGCGCACTCAGATACTGCGGCAATCGACCCCGGCGGTCGCGTGCATACCTTCTGCGCCGCCGTGCCCGGGGCATGGACGGTTATGAGCTGCACTCTTTCAGCAGGCGGTAGCTTGCAATGGTTCCGCAATAATTTCTGCCAGGCAGAGATGCAGACAGCGGCGGGCATCGGCATTGACCCATACGAGCTAATGACTAAACAAGCAGGCTGCGTGCCGATAGGCTCAAACCGCCTTCTCTTTCTGCCGTTTCTAATGGGTGAGCGCAGCCCGCTGCTCAATGCAGATGCAAGAGGCGTGTTCTTCGGTCTATCAGGTATGCACACAAAGCGCGACTTGCTCCGCGCAGTGATGGAAGGCGTCGTATTCTCCCAGCGCGACTGTCTGGATGTCCTGCGTGAGATGGGTGTTACATTCTCCGAAATGCTGGCAACAGGCGGCGGCGGCAAGAGCCCGTTCTGGCGCCAGATGCTTGCCGATAACTACGACTGCCCTGTGGTAACAGTACAGAACACCGAAGGCCCTGCCCTTGGCGTAGCAATATTGGCAGGCGTGGGAGCGGGCGTGTATGAAAACATTCCCTCAGCCTGCAAGCAAATCCTGAGATTCAACGAGCCCCAGCTTCCCGACGCGGAAAGCGCAAAAGCCTACACCCCGTACTTCGAGCTGTACAAACAGGTCTACCAAAGCCTAAAGGAAGATTACAGCAAACTCGCGGCACTGTAACTACTGCTCCTTCAGCTCCAGTATCCGATCCATTAGCTCGTCGGAGAGTTTGTCGTAATCTTCATGTGTGCGTTTACCGGCTTGCTTTGGGATTTCGTATGATTTTCCAATAACGATTCTCACTCTGCCGAATACGCGTTTCTTCCTCGGTAAATAAACAGGCAATATAGGAGCTCCGGCGCGTTCAGCAATCTTGACCGCGCCGTGCTTTGCTGCGCCCGATGCATCATCGGCGACACGCGTGCCCTCTGGGAAGATAGCGACCTTAGCGCCGTTTCTAAGGTAACCCAGCGATTCTTTGATAGTGTTGATGTCAGGCTTATTCCTATCGACTTTTATTGCTCCGAGTTTCCCGACGAGCCATGCAAGGAAAGGATTCTTGTAAATCTCCGCTTTAGCTATGATATGCGGCTGATGCTTTATGCTAAGCGCCATCCCGAGAAAAATCGGATCGAGCATACTGGAATGGCTGACGCATATAACAGCCGCGCCTTGATTTATGTTCTCGCGGCCGACTATCTTAATTCTGTAAAAAACGCGGAACACCGGGTTTGCTATCCTGTAAGCTCCCCTATAAAACCTGCTTGGCCCTGACATATCACTTACCTCGCTTTCTGCAGAGTTATCGATATAACTCGAAAACTCATTGCGGCTGTTTTTTCGGGTATACTCACTGTTGCAACCGCTGTGAAATCAGCCTTTGCAACGCTTCGATGCTTTCCTCTAAGTTTAGGTCCGTCGTATCCAGCATTACTGCATCGTCAGCGGGTTTGAGCGGGGCCGCTTCACGCCGGCTGTCGTTTTCGTCTCTCTTGTTCATGTCACTCAAAACCTCTTCAAAGGTAACATTCAGCTTCTTTTCGATAAGCTCCTTATACCGCCTTTTTGCGCGAACCTCTGCATCCGCCGCAAGAAATACCTTCAAATCAGCGCATGGCAGCACGACAGTGCCGATATCCCGCCCATCCATTATCACACTGTATTTTTCCGCCATACCGCGCTGCATCGACAGCAGAAACCCCCTTACAGCGGGCATAGCAGAAACGTCAGAGGCGTAAATCGATGCCTCCGGCGTTCGTATTTCGTCCGTAACATCCTCACCGTTTAAGATCATGCGCTGTATTCCATTATCGTCATACTTCATTTCTAAACTAATCTCAGGTAAGAGAGCCAGCACGCCGTCCTTATCCTTCGAGTCAACACCATTTCTCATAACGAACAGCCCGACACAACGGTACAGAGCCCCTGTATCTACATAGATAAATCCAAAATGCTCAGCAGCCCGCCTGGCAAGCGTACTCTTCCCCGCTCCCGAAGGCCCATCCAAAGCAATACTGAAATTTGCCATAATCTCAACCCCATAATTCAAATTCCCAAAGTAAACGCTCCCGTACAAAACCCGCCCCCGTCTCAACTCTCAACTCTCAACTCTCAATTCTCAACTCTCAATTAAGAACCGCTGCTCCGCAGGCTGCGGCGTAAGCCGTTGACCATGCAATCTGCAGATTGAAGCCGCCTGTGTATGCATCCGCGTCTATTATCTCACCGGCGAAGAACAATCCCTTTACCAGCTTCGATTCCATTGTTTTCGGGTTTATCTCACGCAGCTCAATCCCGCCGGATGTAATAATCGCCTCGTCTATCGGCCTCGGGCCGTCGATATCAATACGAAATGATTTGATCAGGCGGACAAGCCCTTTTCTCTGCTCGCGGTTGATAGAATGAACCTTCATATCTGGAGGTGTGCCTGATTTTTCTATTATAACAGGGATCATCAGCCTGTTCAATAGTTCCCCGAGGGCATTGGAAAAATCACGGTTGGAGAACTTGCTGAAATCACGCAAAACACGCGCATCCAGCTTCGCTTCTTCAAGCCCCGGCTTCAGGTCAAGTAAAATATAGTATTTTTTACCTGTAAAATCCCGCATATGCGCGCTCGCGGATAGCGTGATAGGCCCGGATATGCCGAAATGAGTGAACAAAAGCTCGCCAAAGTCCTCAAAAACAGGTCTCTCGCTACCGTCAAAAGCCTGCAAACGCACGTTCTTCAGCGTAAGCCCCTGCATTCTGCTACACAGCTCCGGCTCCGCGGCCAACGGCACAAGCGAACCCCTAAGCGGCGTTATAGTATGCCCTGCTGCCTCCGCCATCTTATACCCGTCCCCCGTCGAGCCGGTCGCAGGGTATGACATACCGCCTGCCGCCAGAATTACAGCGCCGCAGCTTATCGCATCTGATGCTGACCGGACACCCGAAATCCTGCCGTCCTTAATAATCAGCTCACGCGCCCTCGTATGCCTGCACTCAACGCCGTGCTTTGCCAGAACACCCTGCAAGGCATCAACTATATCTGATGCTTTATCCGACTGCGGGAAAACACGGCCTCCCCTCTCTGTTTTCAGCGCAACACCGAGGGATGTAAAATAATCCATAACATCGCGCGGGGTAAAGCCATTGACTGCGCTATGCAGAAAACGGCCGCCCGTAGGTATGTTCGACAAGACTTCGCCTACCGAGCAGTCGTTTGTAAGATTGCAGCGCCCCTTACCAGTAATGCGTAGCTTCTTGCCAAAAAAACTATTCCGTTCGAGCAGCACCACCCGCGCCCCGCGCCGTGCCGCAACACCGGCCGCAAGCATCCCCGCAGCCCCCCCGCCGATAACAATGACATCAACCATAACTAATCCTGTCTGTGGTAATAAGTTTGAAAGTCTTCAAACTTAATTAAATTTAATGGACGCAAGCGGCTCCCGCTACGCGAAACCGCCGCTGTTGCGACATTTTTATGACCTTTCATGGTTCTTGATGTCGTTTGCGTTAGGAAAGGACAGGTCATAAAAATCAGAACAATATCCCCCTCACCCGCGCAGTGAATCTATCTCTGATTCCGTCAGGTAGCGCCATTTTCCGGTGGCGAGGTCTCCCAGCTTCAGTTCCCCGATAGCTGAACGCTTTAACGAAAGCACAAACAACCCGCAGATCTCGCACATCCTGCGGATTTGCCGGTTAAGCCCCTCATTTATCGCAATGCTCAAAATACCGCCAGCCGAATCAGCTCTCAGCAGCTTCACCGAAGCCGCTTTGACTGTACGCGTATCAATCTCCATCGGGGCTGACAGCGTAGGGACCGCGCCTGCAGCATCGCCGCGCACCCTTACAATATAAGTCTTAGCCTTACCGAATCTCGGGTGCATAACAGCGTTGGCAAACTCGCCGTCATTCGTCAGCAGAAGCAAGCCTTCGGAGTTGATATCGAGCCTGCCGACGGGATAAATCCTAAAGCCAAGCTCCGAGACAAGCTCTATCACAGTTTTCCTGCCCTGCTCATCGCTCATCGAAGTAACATATCCGCGCGGCTTATTAAGCATAATATAAACCGGCTTGCTTACAGACCCAAGAGAAACCCCGTCAACCGCAATGTCATCAACCCCGTCAACCGCAGATTGCCCCAACACAGCGACAGCGCCGCCAACAGTTACCCTTCCCGCAAGAATCAGCTTCTCAGCCTCCCGGCGCGATGCGACACCATGCGCAGATATAATCTTCTGCAGCCTTTCCTGCTTCACCCCGTCAAACCCCATCAGCCAAGCTACTCTTTAATAGCTTTGACAATGTCGGAGGCTTTGTCGATAATATCAGGTACAGCATCGACAAACTTATCAAGAGCTGATGCTTCCGGCGGAGCTATGTACAGCAAACTGACATCCCCATTCTTAACTACGGCAAATGCCACAGGCTCAACTTTGATGCCCGCCCCGATGCCGCCGCCGAATGTCTCCTTCGCCTCAGGCTTCTTCGCGGAATCCAAACCCCCGCCCGCAATACCGAGGCTGACCCTTGATACCGGGATCAGAGTTATCGCATCCGGCGTTGTAATAGGCTCTCCGACGATAGTGTTGGCATCGATCATCTCCCTGACCTTTTGCATAGTGGTTTCCATCATTTCGTTAATTGGGCTCTTATCCATTTTCCTTTACTTCCTTTCTGACCGGTTTATTTAATGTAATTTTCTTCGCTTGTGACACAGCTAAATACCGAAGCAGTTCGGAGACTATATATATCCCCTCCCAAATTGCCACCGTAGCCGCTGCATATACATAAATAGTTTGCTTGTCTGTTTCAAAATCCACAGATGTGCGGAAATCGCGACGTTTAACATTGAAATTCATATCGAGGACCGGGGCAATCAGGCTAAAAACCGCGCTGGCTGAGCCGTATGCGAGCGCAGCCTTAGAAGGATCAGACCCTGCGGCAGTATAATGTATCGTAAGGTTTTTAATCAGCAATTTGCGTTTTACGCGGTAAAGCGTTTCCTTAATCGCCGGAAGCATATCGAGGAAATCCTTCAGCTTACCCGGTTTCTTTTCTTCCGGTTTTTTCATAGCATCCAGTTTGGCTTTTTTTCTGGCTTTCCTCTTCGCTTTTCTGTCTGCGCTTCTTTGTTTTTGAATCTCCGTCTTTTCCTTAAAGGGGTATAGCTTCAACTTAAAAATCCCGATTTTTGCCCTTACGCTAAACCCGTCTTCGCTATACTCAATCACCCCGCCGACGCGCAGCAACGCGGTGAATAACAGCACCGCCAGCACAACAGCAAACACCGTGCTGCCAAAAAGCAGCAGAACAGCTAGCAAGAGTATTAAAGCTATAACAAAGAAAACAATCATGCTTACTAATCCCCGATTACCGGTTCACCTTCGTTTTGTCTTTCTTTCAGCTCCAGAATAGCGTTTTTTATGCCTTCCCGGCTATCATCCGCAGGCTCCACATGCGGCAGCTCAGGTAAATCGTGGAGCGATTCCAGGCCGAATGTCCTGAGGAAAACATGAGTAGTCTTATAGAGCATCGGGCGGCCGGGCGCAGACAGTCTGCCGCATGACTCGATTAACCCTCGGTCAAGTAACATTCCTACGGTGTATGAACTCTCGATACCTCTAATCTGTTCAATAAAAGCCCGGGTGGACGGCTGAAAATACGCGACTATCGCCAATACCTCGAGAGCAGGCTGTGAAAGCTGCGGCTTCTTTCTGGTTTCAAGCGCCAGCCTGATATAATCGGCATAATCCGGTGATGAGCAAAGCTGCAGAGTATCGTCCAGCTTGACCAAGCGTATCCCGCGCCTCTCAAAGCTATACCTATCCCTCATCCTGGTTGCAGCCGCATCAACCTCAAACTCCCCGGTGCCCAGAACCGCCGCGATACGCGCCATCTTCACAGGCTCTCCCGAAACAAATAAAATGCTCTCAATAACAGCCTCAACTTCCTCAATCTCCATAAACCCCTACCTCGACCTCCAAAGCAACAATTTCACAATTGCAAAGTAACAAAATCCAAATTCCCAATTCCTAATCCCTAAATCAACCTTACCCCCAGCCGTCTTCAATCTCCATTGCCGTAGGCTCTCTTCCCGAGCCTGTGTATGTGACAATCATTTCATCTTCGCTGCCTGTCAGCAGCACAGCCCCGACCCTGCAAAGCTCCAAAACGGCAATCAGCGTAGCTACTATCTCCGCACGGCTCTCGCTTTTGCCGAAAACGCTAAGCACAGGCATATCCCCGTATTGCTTTAGCATATCGACTATTTCTGATATCTTATCCGAAATAGGGTACACTATCCGGCGCGGATAGACAACCTGCTTCGGGTTTCTGCTCTCTATGAGCAGGTTTTCCCTGCCTATGACTTGCACAATAGCTCCGAGCAAATCCTCGCCGGCATGAACGTATCTTATATCATTTTCAGGCGGAAGATACTCCGGCGGCCCTGCCATCATGGCTCCGCCTCGTGTATACATGCCCGAGAGCATCTCGGAGGCAAGTTTTATCTGTGTATATATATCCCCCCGCTGCAGCTGCTCCAGCGATGAAATGAGCTGCTCAAGCTCTGTGACTTCCTCTCCGCCCGAGAGAAGCATTTTAGTCTTTATATACGCCAGATGAGATGCCATCGCGACGAAATCGCTTGCGATATCAAGATCCGTCTCATCCATTTCGCTCATAAACGCAAGATACTGGTCTAATATCGAAGAAATGCTGATGTCGCGTATCTCTATCTTATCCTTACTCAGTAGCAGAAGGATAAGCGTCAGCGGTCCTTCAAAATCCGCCGCGTCATCGACAGTCTTAACAATTCCTTCAAGCCTGAAAATAGGAGTGTCCATATCTCTGTTAACTCCTTAGCAAAACTAGGATTTCGGTATAAAAATCCTGTGAAATAATCCCGAAAAAGAACAGCGGAGCGAGAAACATTATAATTATAAACAATCCTACAGTGCTCTCGAAAAAGGCAGTGTTTATGAAAACCAATAACAATATAATTCCAAAGAACTCATAGTGCATTAATTTCAAATACAAATTCTCGGGTAACAGGGAAAAAACCACTTTACTGCCATCAAGAGGCGGTATAGGAAGAAGGTTGAATATAGCAAGCGCAATGTTTAGCTGTACCGTACGCGCAAGCAGGTGAAAAATAAGCCCGCCTGCGCTGAGCGGAGTCTGATTTGCCAGTGTGAACAACACAAGCTCATCAACGCTTTGCCCGCTCATGTCCGACAGCGGCATAGCAGCAACGCGGAGAAACACTAAAAAAACCATAGCTAAAGCGATATTCGACAACGGCCCGGCTATCGCTGTTATCGCCATGCCTTGCTTCGGTTTCCTGAAATAACGCATATTAACAGGCACGGGTTTTGCCCAACCGAACCCATAGAATACCATCATTATCAAGCCTATCGGGTGAATGTGCTTAATCGGGTTTAGCGTCAACCTCCCCATGTTCCTCGCCGTTGGGTCTCCAAGCCTATATGCGGTATATCCATGCATAAGCTCATGGATAGTGATGCATAAGAGCGCGGGTACAATATTTAGGAGCATTATCCAGTTAAAATTAGCAAAATAATCCGCCAAAGCATTTCTCCCCTCTCGCTGCCGGATTATTATACACGATACGAAATATTTCTGCAACCGCGAATATACCTAATGCTTTTCGCAAAATGGTTGCAGACGAGTTGCTGTTCAGATTGCATCGTTTGAATGCGGATTTGACGTAGTCCCGCACACTAGCCTACATCATATCGCGTATCTCCGCCGCAGTACGCGTGCGTAACGAAGTCAAAGCCGTATTCAAGCGATGCAATCTGATTAGGATAGGGTGATGGCTAACCTGTTGATTCTTTTATGCTGTCTTCAAGCCCTAAACTCTTAAAAACCGCTGACATCAGCGCTTCCTTGTTTGTGCCTTTCTCTGCGGAGAACGGGATGATTTGAGTATCTTCACCAAGGCTCAGGGTTTCGCGGATGAGGGCGATGTTTCCATCTGTCTGGCTGCTTTTTACCTTATCTACTTTGTTAGCTACGACGACTAAGCGGCACCGCACAGCCTTAAACCACTCGGCCATCGTCACATCATCGCCCGTGGGCTTGTGCCGTGCATCGACAATCATGACTCCCAGCGTTATATGATTGCCGCGCGAAAAATACGTCTCCATCAACATTCCCCAGCGGTCACGCTCTGTTTTGGAGACTTTTGCATACCCATAGCCGGGTAAATCCACGAAGTACGCCTTCTTGTCGATCAGGAAATAGTTGATATGTACCGTCTTCCCCGGTGTCTGCGCAACACGCGCCAGGTTTTTCCGGTTAAGCAGCTTGTTTATGACCGATGACTTCCCGACATTAGACCTCCCGGAAAAGACTATCTGCGGCAGACCGTCAGATATAAGCCCCGCCGAATTCGCAGCCGACTTAATAAACTCAATGTTGTTAATGTTCATATGTTAATGTTTTATCATCGTGCCGGTCGCGCGGCGTTCGTTTTCAGCTGTCAATATAGTCGTGATCGGCGCAATCGGCTCATGCTTCTTCGCCGAGGAGAAATCCATCACTACATCAAGGATGCTGTCAATGTTATCTGTAGTTATGAAGTTGAGCGCTTCGCGCACTGTTTGGTCTATTTCCTCAAGGTCCGGTTCGTTTTCCGATGGAATGATTACCGTTTTCACGCCGGCGCGCAAGGCCGCCATGGTTTTCTCTTTTAACCCGCCGATGCGCATTATGCGCCCGCGCAGCGTTATCTCGCCCGTCATGGCTACATCCCTCCTGACAGGCGCTCCGCTGAGCGCGGATATGACGGCTATGCACATTGTAATGCCTGCCGACGGGCCGTCTTTCGGTATTGCGCCTTCGGGGAAATGGATGTGGATATCATGCGTTTTGTAGAACTCGGCATCAATCGAAAGCCTCTCAGCCCTGCTTCTGATATACGATACCGCCGCCTGCGCGGATTCTTTCATAACATCGCCGAGATTGCCGGTGACCTCCAGCTTGCCTGTCCCGATAAAAATATTAACCTCGACCTCCAGCACCGACCCGCCGGTCGATGTCCACGCAAGACCGTTGGCAAGCCCGATTTCCAGACCTTGTGTCAGCGTTTCTGGCAAATATTTCCGCACACCAAGGAATTCCTCCAGTATACCCGCGTCAAGCGTAACGGATTTTAATTCTTTTGCCGCGATTTTTGCTGCTGTCTTACGGCACACAGCGGCAATCTCACGTTCCAGTATGCGAACCCCTGACTCGCGCGTATAGTTCGATATGATGCCGAGAATAGCATCGTCTTTAAGCTTCAGCTGCCGCGCTGTCATCCCATGCTTCTTACGTTGCTTCGGAATTAGATGGCGCTTGGCTATTTCGAGCTTCTCGATATCCGTATAGCTCATAAGCTCAATGACCTCCATCCTATCGAGCAAGGGCGGGGGTATCGTATGCGTTGTGTTGGCTGTCGTTATGAACATAACCTCCGATAAGTCGAACGGAACCTCCATATAATTATCCCGGAATGCAGTGTTTTGCTCCGGATCAAGCGCTTCGAGCAAAGCCGATGCCGGATCGCCTCTGTGGTCGCGCCCCAGTTTGTCTATCTCGTCTAGCAGCATAAGAGGATTGCGGCTGCCCGCCTGCTTAACAGCGGAAATAATGCGCCCGGGCATAGCTCCGATATAGGTCTTCCTGTGGCCGCGTATTTCCGCTTCATCATGCACGCCGCCAAGCGAAATCCTTGCGAGTTTTCTGTTAAGCGCTTTAGCTACGCTGATGCCTACTGATGTTTTGCCAACCCCGGGCGGCCCTACGAGGCAGATTATCGCGCCTTTTATATGCGGAGAAAGCTGCCTGACCGCCAGAAACTCGATAATGCGTTCTTTTACCTTATCGAGCCCGAAGTGATCGTTATCGAGGATTTTCCTGGCGGCAGTAATATCAATCTGCTCTACCGTCGTTTTATTCCAGGGAAGCTCAATGCATATATCAAGATAGTTTCGTATGACAGATGCCTCCGCTGAACCGAATGACTGTTTTTCCAGCCTGTCGACTTCTTTCAGGATTTTTTCCCGCGTTTCTGCTTCAAGCCCAAGTGCATAGATGCGCTCCCTATAGGAATTAAGCTCATCAAACGGCATTTCCTCGGCTGCGCCTTCGCCTAGCTCAGCCTGTATTGTCCGCAGCTGCTCGCGCAGTATATAGTCTCTGTGGTTGCCCTCAAGCCTCATTCTGAGTTTAGAGTCGATCTGACGTTCGATCCCCAGCACCTCTATCTCACGGGCAAGCATGTCGCAGAGCACCTCAAGCCGTTTTACGGGCTGTACCGTCTCCAGTATAAGCTGTTTCTTCTCCGGCTTTGTGAATATGTTCTGAATGATGTAGTCAGCAAGCTGCCCCGGGTCTGTAAACGCGAACAAGGCGAGGACGGTATCCTTTGTCTGTCCGGACAGCGTGGCATATGTATCAAATAAAGATATGCCTTTGCGTATCAGCGCTTCTACCCTCGCGCTTTTGCTTGTATGCTGTTCTTCGTTTATTATCTGCACATCTGCCATAATGAATTTCTTTTCGCCGCGCATATCCAGCAGCCGGGCGCGGTACTGGCCTTCGACCAGCACTTTCATACCCCCGCCGGGTATCTTCAGGATCTGCTTGATGTGGCAGATTGTGCCAATTTTGTACAAATCGCGCTGCTGCGGGTTTTCCTTCGTAACATCCTTCTGGGCTACGAGGAATACCCTTCTGTCCCCGTTGCTTGCCAAATCAAGCGCCCCTGTCGACATAGTGCGCTCCACATCAAAGTTAAGCAGCATATTAGGAAACACCGACAACCCCCGCAAAGCAAGCAGGGGCAGATGGATTATGTTGATGTCATTAGTATTGTCCATGATCTCACCCTAGCTCGCCGAGACTGCGTCCGGGTCTATTTGGGGTTTGGGGCGCAGTTTGATGAGGGGCGGGGCATCGCCTGTAACGCAGTCTTTTGTGATGCTCACCCTCATTATTTTCCTGTTCGACGGAATCTCGTACATAATCCTCAGCATAGTGCTTTCCATGATGCTGCGCAGACCGCGTGCGCCTATATCCATCTCAACGGCTTTGTCGGCAATAGCCTCCAACGCATCGTCTGTGAAGTCCAGCTTTACTTTATCGTACCCGAGAAGTGCTTGGTACTGGCGTGTAAGAGCATTCTTTGGCTCCTTCAAGATGCGGATCATATCGTCCCTTGACAGCGAATCCAGAGGAGCAATGACCGGCAAACGGCCTACCAGCTCCGGGATCAAGCCGAATTTGAGCAAATCATGGGACTGGACATTCTTTAGTATCTCCCCTGTGTTGCGTTCCTTCTTGCTCTTGATCTCTGCGCCGAAGCCCATGCTCTTCTTATCCATCCTGTGTTCGATGATCTTGTCGATACCCTCGAACGCGCCGCCGCAGATAAACAGGATGTTGGTCGTATCTATGCTTATCAGCTCCTGATTGGGGTGCTTGCGCCCTCCCTGCGGCGGTACGCTTGCCTTCGTCCCCTCCAGAATCTTAAGCAATGCCTGCTGAACGCCCTCGCCAGATACATCGCGTGTGATGGAAACATTCTCGCTCTTCCTGGTAATCTTATCAATTTCATCAATATAGATAATGCCTTGCTCGGCAGCCTCAACATCATCATCCGCCGCATGGATAAGCCTGAGCAGTATGTTTTCGACATCATCACCGACATAACCGGCTTCCGTCAGCGTCGTCGCATCGGCTATAGCGAACGGGACATTCAGTATCCTCGCAAGAGTCTGAGCGAACAGAGTTTTGCCCGAACCGGTCGGACCCATGAGCAGGATGTTGCTTTTTTGGATCTCCGTTGTGTCATTGCCGCCGTGTATAAGGCGTTTATAATGATTATAAACCGACACCGAAAGCGCTACCTTAGCGTGCTCCTGACCGATGACATAATCATCGAGTGTCGCTTTTATCTCCGCCGGAATGGGAAGGCGGTCAAAATCAATATCTAGCTCGCGCTTTTCCTTTGGGGCTCTCGTCGGGAAAAACTGCCCGCTAAGAAAATCGTAAAGCTGAATGATGCATCTATAGCAGATCCAAGCCCTGCCGATTCTGGATATCACCAGCTCGTCGGGGTCATACGCCCTGCCGCAGAAGTTGCACACTTCTCCTCTTATTTCATCATAACGCACTGGCACATATCCCCTATCGTTTGAAAATAACGCTGTCTATAATACCGAACTCTTTCGCTTCCTCAGCAGTCATAAAATTATCCCGTTCAGAAGCCTCGCGTATGATATCAACGGGTTTCCCCGTGTTCTCAGCAAGGATTCTGTTGAGCGTGTCTTTCGTGCGCAGTATTTTCTCCGCATGAATCCGGATATCCGTAGCCTGGCCTCTGAAGCCTCCGGTCGGCTGGTGAATCATGATTTCGGCGTTAGGCAGAGCTACGCGTTTGCCCTTTGCCCCGGCAGCAAGAAGGAAAGCCCCCATGCTCGCGGCAAGGCCGATACAAATCGTCGATACGTCCGCTTTGATGTACTGCATAGTATCGTACACAGCGAACCCTGCCGAAACGGAACCGCCCGGTGAGTTGATGTAAAACTGTATATCCTTATCCGGGTCTTGCGCCTCAAGGTACAGGAGCTGCGCTACGACAAGGCTTGCTGTTGTGTCGTTGACTTCTTCGCTCAGCATGACAATCCTGTCATTGAGCAGCCTTGAAAATATATCATACGAACGCTCCCCGCGTGATGTCTGTTCTACTACAATCGGTACTAAACTCATTATTATTCTCCTTACAATTCATCTGTTGCCCGGCGGCTTTAGGCTTCCTCTTTATTCTCGGCTGTTTGTGCATCCTCGGGTGTATCTTTGCTCTCGGCGCTCTTAGCTTTCTTTTTTGCCGCCGGCTTATCCGATGCGGGTTTCTTCGCTGCCGTCTTTTTCTCTGCGGGCTTTTTTTCGGCTTTCGCATCCGGGCCTTCCGAAGCTTCAATCTCCGCGCTTTCAACGACGAGCTTGGCGGCGGCGCGCAGTTTCAGATCATGCACTATGCCTTCTTTGTCTGCTGTTTGTTTAATTTCGTCTATTTCCTTGCCATAAAGCTCAGCCGCTCTTTCATACTCTTTTTCGACCTCTTCATCGCTGATCTCTATATTCTCAAGCTCGGCGATTTTCGCAAGGGCAAGCGATATTTTTGCGCGTTTTTCGGAACTCGCTCTCGAACTCTCCCTGAAAGCCTCAGGTGTTGTGTTCATCATCTGCAGATACTGCGCGGCATCTATGTTCATTGCTGATATCTGCATACCAAAGTTCCGCATGGCTGAGTCCATAAAATCCTCCACCATAGCAGCAGGCACATCCGCTTCCATATCTTCGGTGATTTTCTCCATCAGAGCTGATTCAAACGCCTCATCTGATTCTTTTTCCTTTGCGCTCTCGAGACGTTTTCTTATGTCTGCCTTAAACTCCGCAAGCGTATCGAACTCGGAAACATCCATAGCGAAATCATCATCCAGGTCAGGGAGCTGTTTTTCCCTAACTTCGTGGAGTTTGACTTTGAATACAACCGGTTTTCCCGCCAAGGATTCTTCGTACTGTTCCGGGAATGTTAAATCTATGCTGCGTTCTTCGCCGATAGACATCCCGCAAACTTTGTCTTCAAACCCGGGGATAAACCTACCTGAACCGAGTTCGAGTTCATAATTCTCTCCCTGACCGCCCTCAAAAGCCTCATCTTCGATAAACCCTTCAAAATCTATCACAACGATATCGCCGTCTTGTGCCGCGCGGTCAACATTCTCGATGCGGGCATTGCGAAGCCTCAACGCGGCAATCTCGCCGTCTACCTCGAGCTCGTTGACTTCTGCGCTTTGCTTCGGCGCAGATAATCCTTTGTACGCGCCAATAGTCACCTCCGGGTACACCGTGAATGTGACAGTTATATTGACGCATCTTTCATCTTCCTTAAAATCGACATCCGTCACCTGCGGCTGGTCAACAATCTTGTAGCTAGTTTCGTCGTCGATTGCTTTGAGTACATCGGGAAACAGCATTTCGAGAGCATCGGATAGAAATACGGATGCACCGTAAACCCTCTCCACCATCTTCCTCGGCGCTTTCCCGTTTCTGAACCCGGGCACAGGGAGCCGCTTCCTGATCTTGACAAACACCTCACCGGCTGCCTTATCGTACTCCTCAGGGCTGACTTCCACAAGAATCTCGTACACGCTGTTCTCTTTTTTCTCTGTTTGCAGTATTTTCACTTGAATTTCCCTCCAAAATCTAGTTATCCTTTGCGCATTAGCACAGTATTTTATCAGAAACAAAGGACAATTGCAAATATAATTTGTAAACAATGCGGTATTCATTACCTATTTGTTACTGGTAACGCAGTAACTATAATCTCAACCGTGCCTTGCGCTCGGACGGCTATTTCTGTACCCCTTGTCGCTCAATGAAACATCCTGTTTCAATTCGCGAACGCTCCACCATCCATGGTTGCGCTCTACGGGTCACATAAATAGCCATCCTCACCGGCAGTAGAGATATCCTGTGCCGCGCGACCAGTAAGACCCAACTACAACGCTTCAAAGTCCTTTGCGCCGTGTTTGCACAGCGGGCATATGTAGTCGTCCGGCAGGGTGTCGCCCTCGTAAATAAAACCGCAGATTTTGCAGATAAAGCCTTTTTTTGTATCGCTTACCGAAGGCTTTTGAGGCTTAGGCTTGATGTGGTCGAAATAATACTGATAAGTCGCGCTCGGCTCGCCGGAGAGAATAACAGCCTGAGTCACCTCCGCTATAAATAACGTATGCGAGCCAAAATCATGAGACTGAACCACCTTAGCGGCAATCACGCAGTTTGTATGCTCCGGCAGATACCTTATGCCGCTGGCGGTGCGCACATCAAACGCAGCCCCGTCGAACTTATCTACATCCCTGCCGCTGTGGAAACCGAACCGCTCAAAAATGCTAAACGGCGCGCTGACGCTCAGCACGGAAAGAGCAAGCTCACCCGACTTGAGGATCATTTCACCCGTCAAGTTTGCCTTGTTCACAGTGACCGATATCAGCAGAGGTGATTCCGTCATCTGCGAAGCTGTATTAATGATACAGCCATTATCCCTGCCCTCATCCCTTGCCGTCAGCACAAACAACCCATAAGAAATCTTAAACATAGCCGTAAAATCTATCATATCCGCAGCCGGAGCAGCGCCGGTGCTTACCGCAGCCGGAACTGCCGGTTTCGGAAATGTCCCGGCAAGCGCATCCGCCATAGCATCAATCTCCTGAAGCTGCGAGGCTTTTAGGCTGGATTTCAGGCTGATCTGACTTTCTATTATGTTAATATTCTTGCATTTGGACAGTTTCTCGCGCATCAGGCTGCCGCTTGTCGCAGCCCATGAGCCGTTTTCGATTATGGCCACAGTGCGGTTTTGAATGTTATGCGCCGTTAAATCGCTTAAAAGCTCCTCCATCGTAATGAAAATCCCGGCATTATATGTAGTTGAGGCGAATACAAGGTGGCTCCATTTGAATGCAGCGGAAACAATCTCCGATGCCGGGCTGACGGACACATCGTACATAACGGTCTTTATGCCTCTGTCGCGCAGACGGCAGGAGAGTATTTCCGCCGCGTTTTCCGTATTGCCGTATACGGAAGCATACGCTATCATAACGCCGTTTTCCTCAGGGCGGTACTCGCTCCAGAGCGCATATTTGGAAATAAACTCCGATAGGTTCTTCCTCCAGACAAAGCCGTGTAGCGGGCATATCATCTTTATATCGAGCGCGGATGCCTTTTTAAGCAGCGCGGCGGTCTGAGTCCCGTACTTTCCGACAATGTTCGTGTAATACCGCCTTGCCTCGTCCATATAATCCTTGCTGTAATCCACCTCATCGGCAAATAACGCGCCGTTGAGCGCACCGAATGCCCCGAACGCATCAGCAGAAAAGAGTATCTTATCCGCTGAGTCGTATGTGACCATGACCTCAGGCCAATGTACCATAGGCGCCATGTAAAAATACAGCGTATGCCGTCCGGTGCATAGCGAATCGCCTTCCTTGACTACAACAGTCCGCGCAGTAAAATCGGCATTGTGGAAGTTTCCGATGAACTCGAGTGTCTTCGCGTTGCACACGATTTGCATCCCGGGATACATCGAAGCAAGCTCCACGATTGATGCGGAGTGATCCGGCTCCATATGCTGCACAACCAGATAATCCGGTATCCGGCCTTTCAGGGCATGGCCGAGGTTTTCCATGAATCTGTGACGAACCGCTTTGTCCACCGTATCAAAAATCACTGTCTTCTCGTCCGTCAGCAGATAGGAGTTGTACGACACGCCGTCCGGCACGGAATAAACCCCCTCGAACATAGCCAGCCGCCTGTCATTTGCACCGATCCAAGTTAAATCGTCCGTAATTTTTTTCACGCAATACATATAATGCCATCCTTTCAATCAAGCTTCGTCATTATTGCTATTCACGGGTTATCGTATTCTTTAGCATACCTAATATTCCATTTTTGAAATACTGGCACTCAGATACTTTACCCATGAATAGCCCCGTTCCTTTATAACACCCTTTGCGGTTTGAAATCTACATAATCTGCGGAAATCATCTTGAATTTAATGCCCGCGGTCATGCCGTTTTCTGCCGAACGCTGCCCGGCTCCGTGGATATGCCCGTACCAACATTCCTTAACATCGAACTCCTTCATAGTTTGAACAATTTCACGGCAAATCAAATCTTTATAGACCGGCGGATAATGGAAAAAACATAGCTTGCGCTGTGTTTCGCCTGCTGCCGTGAGCGAAGCGCGCAGGCGTGATGTTTCGCGCGCGGTTATCTTTGCGTTATGCTCAATATCCGAGTCGCTTTCAAGCAGCCATCCCCTTGTACCGCAGATTGCCGCATCCTCGTAAAAAAAACAGTTATTATGGAGAATTTCTATACTGCTTATATCATTATCGTTAAAAAACGATTTCATTTTAGAAGCCGTGTTCCACCAGTAATCATGGTTGCCTTTTATAACCAGCTTCTTCCCGGGGAGATTTTCAATGAACCTAAAGTCCTCAAGGCTTTCCTCCAGTGACATCCCCCAGGATATATCGCCGCATAACACGCAGATGTCATCAGGCAGGAGCGTATCGAATCCAATCTTGATTTTCTCTATATAATCGGTCCATCCCCCGCCGAAGACATCCATCGGCTTATCAGACCCGAGCGACAGATGCAGATCCCCGATAGCGTATAATGCCAAGATACTTACCCCTCTCCTAAGGTGATGGCGCAATCGTGAAAACGCCTCAAACCCCCGCCTTTTGCCGCTTTGCCTTCGTTACCGTCCTAGGAACTCGAGAACCGATGCTTTCATCCCGCTGACCGGAACAACCTTCTTAAATCTGGGCCGGGCGGTGCGTAAAGCGGCCAGCGGCGCGGGAACCGGCGTTGCTGTTGCCTCGGAGAGCATATCTATCAGCTCCACGCCGTCCGCCGTCTGAGGCTTCCCAAGCGCATTTAGCACACTGCTGCAGAATTTATAGGGGCTCGCGGTAGATACGACTACCGATGGCCTGCTATCGCCGGTATCTTTCATATAGTCGAGCAAAACCTTGTAGGCCACGGCAGTATGCGTGTCTATCAGGTAGTTATGCGCGTTAAATGTCTCTGCGATGACTTTCATCGTTTCTTCCTCGCTGCACCGCCCGCCGGTGAAAACGCGGCCGGCCTCATCGCGGACGCTTGCCGGGATTTCATACCGCCCATTAGCCGCGAGGCCTGCCATATAACCGGTCACCATTCCGCTGTCCCTCCCGGAGAGCTCATAGAGCAGTCTTTCTAGGTTGCTTGATACGAGGATATCCATAGACGGCGAAGCAGTAGTATAAAACGGCCTGTTTTTATCATATACTCCGGTATTCAGGAATTGTGTCAGTACGTCGTTGCGGTTGGAAGCGCATATGAGCTTATTAATCGGCAATCCCATTCTTAGCGCGTAGTAGGCTGCAAGAATGTTTCCGAAATTCCCTGTCGGTACGCAGAAGTTGATCTTATCGCCGTATGCAATTGCCCCATCCGTCAGCAAATCGCAATATGCTGAGATATAATAAGCAATCTGCGGCACAAGCCTGCCCCAGTTTATGGAGTTGGCTGATGATAGGATGATACCTTTTGGTACATTTTTATCTATCTGCGTGGCATGTTGATTACTAAACCCCGGGCAATTGCCGCTTTGCCTGTCTGTGATATATATATCACTAAGTCGCTCCCGCAGAGCCTCATCTGAGAAAATTGCCTTAACACCTGTCTGCGCGTCATCGAAATTGCCTTGTACCGCAACGACATTGACATTGTTCCCGCTTTGCGAGGTCATCTGCAGCTCCTGAACCCCGGAAACACCGTCATGCGGGTAAAACACCATTATCTTAGTGCCCGGGATATCACGGAAACCCTCTAACGCCGCTTTCCCGGTATCGCCCGACGTCGCGACGAGCACGCAAACCTCCCGCGTTTCATCCAGCTTCCTCAGCGATGCCGTCAGCAGCATCGGAAGCATCTGCAGCGCAACATCTTTAAATGCGCATGTCGGCCCGTGCCAAAGCTCCAGAAAGCGTGTGCTATCATCGATTTTATGCAAGGGCGCAATTGACGGATGCCCCCATACGCCGCCGCTCTGCTCCACTTGAGCGCCTGCTGATGATAACTGTGAATCATCCGCTTCCGCATCACGCTTATTATTATCCTGCTCATCAGCATCATGCGCGGTGTATGCCCGGCTTGTGTAATCCTGCAGCTCGTCTGCTGTGAAATCTGTAAGATACTGCCCCATCACATATGCCGCGCGGTCTTTGTAAGATTTTGCGGCAAGGCTTTTTATCACGCTTTCGGAAATAGCCGGAAACGTTTCCGGCACATACAAGCCGCCGTCCTCCGATAATCCCTTTGCAATCGCCTCAGCAGAAAGAATTTTCTCACCGCACCCTCTTGTACTCTGATAAAACATACGCACCTCTTTGTAATTCATAGTTGGGTCTCTCTAATGCGGACAAGCCGCAGTTGACAGTTGAGAGTTGTTGTGTCTGCTCCGCAGACGGATTTGATTTTGTTTTTTATTTGCTTAATTAGCAATTAAGGTACTAATAAACCTCTGCCGCTGAGTTATTAAAAAGCGTTTTCTATATGGTTGATTTGCGGCTGCGCGGTTTCGTTTGGCCTGTATACTTCTATGACGTCGAACCTCGGCTGCAGATTGGTGCTGTTAGACATCAGCCAGTAATTCGCAGTCGCCCGAAGCTTCCTTTGCTTATGGTATCCAACATACTCCCGCGCATGGGCAAACGATGCATCCTTGCGCGTCTTTACCTCGGCAAAAACGAGAAACTCGCTGTTCTTCACAATCAAGTCAATCTCACCGAAGCGGGAGCGGAAATTTGCCGCTACAGCAGTATACCCCTTGTTCTTCATAAACTCAAGGGCAAGCTCCTCACCCGCTCTCCCCCGCTCAGTTGTATTCACCGCAGCCCCCTAACGCGGACAAGCCGCAGTTTAATTGTCAGTTGTTAGTTAAATGATACAGTTCATGGGTTTCATTGTGGTTTGCACCGTGCCTTGCGCTCGGACAGCTATTTCTATGCCCCTTGTCGCTCAATGAAACATCCTGTTTCAATTCGCGACCGCTCCACCGTCCATGGTTGCGCTCTACGGGGCATATAAACAGCTATCCTCACCGGCATTGATGATTATCCTGTGACCCGTAAATTGCAACAACCAAATCCGTTTCCTGTCTTAATGCGCATTATACATTGCATCATAACCGCAGAAATGTTTTGCGGTGGATTTCGCATGGGCCGAGTTCTTTCAGTTTTTCATAATGAAGCTTCGTTCCATAGCCTTTGTGCTTTTCAAACCCGTATCCCGGGAATTTTTTTGCCATTTCTATCATATATCTGTCACGGCTCACTTTAGCCAATATCGATGCGGCCGCAATCGATGCGGATTTCCCGTCGCCGCCCACAACGCATATGCTCTTACATTCTATACCATCGTTCCTGTTGCCGTCAATAAGCGCGATATCGATAAACCCGCCTGCGCCCGCTATACCGTTCCCATTTACTGCCCGCTGCCCGCACTCTTTGCAGAAGCTTCCCGGTTCGTTTGTTTCATAAGATTCGCTCGGCTTATCCGGTTTGCAAGATTCGGCAGGTACAGCAACCGATGCTGATTGTGCCGCCCGCAGCATATCCGAAAGGCTGTCAACTGCCCTGTTCATCGCCAGATACGTTGCTTGCAGGATATTAATCTCATCTATTTCAAGATTGGATGCCCGGGCGATACCGTACGCTATAGCTTTAGCGGTAATCTCATCATACAGCGCATTACGCACCTTCTCGGACAGTTTCTTTGAATCGTCAAGCCCCGGTAAATCCATCCTAAACGGCAGGACCGCGGCAGCCGCGAACACCGCTCCCGCAAGCGGGCCCCTGCCCGCCTCGTCAACACCGCAGATCACATCATACCCTTGCTCGCGCAAGCCCCGCTCAATTGACCATAAATCCGCTTTAGAACGGTTTTTTATACCCATTAAGCCATGCCCTTTCCCTAAACGGCATTTTCTTCGCGCCTTTTACCGGCTCGTCCGCTATGCCGATGGGCAGCAGGCAGACCAACTCGTAATCATCGGGGACACCCAGTATATCTGCCATTTTGCGCCCTATCTTGTCAACGTCCGTGATTTGTCCTTCGAACCAGCAGCTCTGATAGCCGAGATCGATGATTGCCAGCAGCATATTCTCAATTACTGCAGAGTAATCCTGCACATTGAAGCATTTCCCTCCATACGCGACAGTAGCCTGTGTCAGCACGCAAATCATTGCCGGCGCAGTCACTGCTACCTGTGGCTGTATAACCTCATGCAATCTGCGCAGCAGCGTCGAATCGTCTACAGCAATCAAGCTAGTAGTCTGCATATTGCAGCCTGACGGCGCAGCCAGCCCCGCTTCCATGATTTTTACAATGTCATCCCTTGGTACCGCGGTGCTTTTATAGTCTCCTCTGTAGCTCGTTCTTGCTTTGATAGCTTCAAACACCGTCATAATGAAACCTCCTCGTTTTATTAATACATATAACCGACTGTGAAACTCAACAAAGCTAGTAATATAACGGAGTTCGTGCTTCGGTTAACAATAATTTCTCTCAACTTTTGTGTTAAAATTATAGCATCACCATACGCTAAAATCAACACCAAAAGAAGAGAGCGCATTTCTCAATGTTCCTATTATACCCTACTTGCAACAGAAATGAGTGTTGCCGTAAACATGACAGTAAAAATAATTCTATTCACTCAAATTCTCCTCGTCCTTTTGTCATTAGGTCGCCCTGAGGCATCTGATGAGTTAAGTAAATTATCATTATTCATTATCATCCATCTGTACGCCGTGCCTGCCGACGTTGTCTTGTGGTTGTTATACACAAGGTTTCTGCTTACTCATTTTGGGTTTATGTTCTGCTTTATTTACTCTCCTATTTCCATAGAAAATCCCGAACAAGCTATCAAAACCATGTTTCCATCAATAAGCTTAATGTTAAGCTGATACCATGTGCTATTTATGTTCTTGTGTAAACTTGACGGATATGGCGATTCTCCGTAAAGATTCTTTAGCCTCATTAGCGAACTTGAAATCAAATTACCTTCTTTTTCGACTTTGATTGATTCAATGATGTTTTCGTCCCAGTGCCCTATACACGAGAAGCCAATATGGTTATGGCAATGAATAATAACACGCTCATCAGAATAGTTTTCTTTTTCCGACCCGTCAGAGTTATAATACTCCCCTGTATTATATGAAATTTCAACGGTGACTTGGTCATAGTCGGCAACAAGCCCATCGAATGACCAATCATGCCAACCAGAGTTATTTATCTCGTTAATTACGTTCATCTTGTCTGACCTCCCAGAATATATCCCAACCATCCAAATAATGAAAGAGGAAATGGGAAATTGTTACTATAGCCCTTACCCCATTCAATTTCCCGCCTTTAACAAAGAACCTATGCGATACACATCCAGTAAGACTGCCAACAGTGTCAATAATCCATTCAAGCCTGCCCTGAACTCCATTTTCAAGCCCTGAACATAAATAATGCGCTTTAGGCACAGCCGATTAGCTAAAATCAACCGAGAATCCAGATTGGTTCTTCTCCGTTGCCCGATCTTACTTCATAAAAGACGTATACTGAGCCATTGATTGCTTTCGTCATAAGATACCACCATGCCTTCAACAATATCACCACAACTTGAAGATTACCTTCTGCAACGCATATTCCTTTTGCCTCTTTCAATTGCAAGACCGCTCCCTGCGGGTAGAAATACATAACTTTTGCAACAATCGCTGTGCCAACCGGGTATCTTACCTTTTGATTTTGCCAGTCTTTTTGGTAAATTGATAATGACTCTCTCCACCGAGTTTCAAATAAATCTGCAGTTATGTTTATTACTTTACCACTAAAGCTATCAGTATCTATCTCGCCTTCAGCTAAGCAGTCTGTTTTACATGATATTTGCATATGCCCATTCTCAAATACAATCTGCCTAATCGCTACAGAATCATCGTCTAATTCAAACCAGTATTCCGTGGATGTATAGTAATTCAAAATATACTTCATTTGGCTCGCTCCTCAAGATATGGTTGCTACATGCTTCCATCAAATTCGTTTTGGTTATAGCAGACTCACTGCACTAACATTGTGATAAGTTAAGCAGAAAACTACTGTTCAAAGAATACATCCGCTAGTTCCTCAATTTGCTCCCCGAGTATAGTCAACCTATAATTCTCATCAAAACCGGATAGTTGAATCTTTAGCAAACACAAGTCCCTGATTTCATCAGCGCAATCTGATGAAATGCATATATGCCACTTTCCGAACTTAAAATCGCCTTTCTCTAATTCAGCAATTAAGCTCGATTTTCCTTTTAACAAAGAATGCACTAAATAATCCTTTTGAGTTTGAGAAATTTTAACAATCATTACGGTTCTCCCATTATAATTGGAAACTTTAGTGTATCTAAATACTGCTGTCCTCGATGTACTCCCCGGAGACTTGGATCACACCAAACTTTTCGCTTCCACCTATAGCGGCTCCATATTCTATAACAAGCGAAACGCTATTTACTGATTTCATCGAACACCTCTAAAAGACTGAACAATTTTGCATATTCAAGTCAAACGTAATAACCCGTTTTACTAGAAACCATAAATTCACATTCCTATTCCCTCAATGTATGCCAAGAATGAATCCTGCATTCTCATATCGCTATCTTCACCATTGATAAACAGGTTATATTATGAAAACATTATCAATCTTCCGCTCTCATACTCTGCTTGTAGATATTTGGGGTCATAATACAGTTCTTCACCCTGCCATATCTGGTGAAACCTTATGGTTACAGAATCTTTATAGTTCAAATCAAGAAAAACTACAAAAGTCCGCTCTGGAAATTGCTGCATTAGGGAGCGTAACAGATTCTGCGAGATAGCAATTGATATAGCCTTTACCGGCTTTTGATAGCGTTTTTTCACATTATCAAAAACATGAACATGATTTATTAAAGCTTCCCACTCGGTATATGAGTTGAAAATAGACCCCGCCGATTCATGAACCACTCCTGATTCTTCGTGTATAGGTATATCGTCACCAAGCAAACATACTAACTGCTTCTTGTCACAAGTATCAATTACCTTAAATCTGGGTGATATCAAAAAACTCGCGCTTGCCAGCGACTCAAGAAGCGGAAGCGGTACAATCATTCTTTTTTGCCATATCCATTTTGAATAGGCTATACTAAACTGGACAGAAAAAGGTTGAACGGTTAGAATGGGGCAAGAAAGAAAAGGAGGCAACCCCATGTCGAAGAAGCAACCTATCTACACTGCGGATTTCAAGCGCAAGATTTCA
>Ga0099364_10000820_pt1 | contig 52546 bp, 43 predicted proteins | sample TergutTh196P3_FD_73070 | JGI IMG/M metagenome (GOLD analysis project Ga0099364, IMG submission 73070) | Microcerotermes parvus P3 segment gut microbial communities from Pointe-Noire, Republic of the Congo - Th196 P3 | ecosystem: Host-associated > Arthropoda: Insects > Digestive system > Gut ... | reverse complement strand
TATAAGTCAATAATATCATAAGAAAAAGTTGTACCACATATTTTAAGTTTTAAAATTACGGTATTGATTCCATGCGGGTTTGAGCGCTTTTTTGACCCTAAATTACTGCACAAGTGTCAAACTCAGGGATATATTTTTAACAAAGCAAAATTTCCAGTAGCGCCGGTCTTACTCGGAATTATCCTGGAACCCATTGTCGAATCGAACTTCAGACGCGCGCTCACCATATCGCATGGAAGCTATGACATCTTTCTCCGGCCCATCTGCTTTGTCTTTCTGTTGATCTCTTTGTTTACTTTCTTATTCCCGATCATAACCACGCAATATAGTAAATATAAGAAAAGAAAGACCTGCTAAGAAAAGTTAAAAAAACTCTCCACGCAAGTGAACAAAATCGTCCTGATGCACAAAAAGCGCGGGTGACGCCTGAAGAGCGCCACCCGCATTTTTTCTTCGTTTTTCATTGTCTTTTGCTTTTTGTCTTTAGAGCCGTTGGCTCTTTTCTGTACAAACTTTTCGATACTAAATTTAGTTTTTACAGTATTTTATGTGCCTGAACTTTGTGCATGATTTTGAGAGGCGCTATAATTCTCAATTCTCATTCTCAGCCGCCGAGGTATGCCTTGCGGATTTCGGGATTTTTTTCGAGGTTTTCGCCCGTATCGTGCATGACCACCTCGCCCGTCTGGAAAACGTAACCCCTGTCGGCGGTTTTCAGCGCCATTTTGGCGTTCTGCTCGACAAACAGTATGGTCTTGCCCTCTTTTTTGTTGATCTCCCTGATCGTCTCGAATATCTCCCTGAAAACAATGGGCGCAAGGCCGAGCGACGGTTCGTCAAGCAATATCATCTTCGGGTTGCCGATAAGCGAACGCCCGATCGCCAGCATCTGCTGTTCGCCGCCGCTGAGGGTGCCGCCGAGCTGATTAAGCCTCTCTTTCAGGCGAGGGAACAGCTTGAAGATACGCTCAAGGTCTTTGTCCATGCCGGACTTATCCTTACGGCAATAGGCGCCGACCATCAAGTTCTCGCGCACTGTCAGCTTGGAAAAAATGTGGCGCCCTTCGATGACCTGCGACAGCCCCATGCGGGCGATCTTCTCGCCGCCCATGTTCGTTATATTTTTCCCGTTGAACGTGATTTCGCCCCTGATGCCGCCGGAGGGGATCAACCCGGAAATAGCCTGAAGGGTAGTCGTCTTTCCGGCGCCGTTCGCGCCGATAATTGCGACCATCTCGCCCTCATGCACTTCCATGTTGATGCTTTTGACCACATGAATGTTGCCGTAATAATAATGAAAATCCTTGACTTGTAATAATGCAGCCATATTAATCCTCCCCCAGATACGCGGTAATGACATCCGGGTTTTGCTGGATTTCCGCCGGCGTACCTTCTGCAAGCTTGCTGCCGTAGTTGAGTACGAATACATTGTCCGCGACGCCCATCATCAGATTCATGTCATGCTCGATCATAAGCACGGTCACGCCTCTTTTGACGATCTCACGGAGCATTGCGTCCAGATCGTCTTTTTCGACCGGGTTCATACCCGCCGCAGGCTCGTCAAGCAGGATCAGCTTCGGGTCGCTCGCCAGCCCGCGGACTATCTCCAGCCTGCGCTGGTCTCCATACGACAAATAATCCGCCTCATAATCATACCGGTCCTGAAGATTCACAAAACGCAAAAGCTCAAAGGCTTTCTCCCGTGCGGTTTCCTCCTCGGCGCGCTCCGTTTTGGTCCAGAAAAAATTGGCGAACAACGAACTGTCGAGGCGCGTGTGCATGCCGACAAGGACGTTCTCAAGGACCGTCATTTGTTTGAACAGGTTGATAACCTGATAGGTCCTGGCTATCCCGGCTTTGTTGATCTGGAAAGCGCGCTTGCCGGTAATGTCCTCCCCGTTGAAAAAAACCTTTCCGGCATCGGGCGCATACACGCCGCTGATCGCGTTGATCAACGTAGTTTTGCCCGCGCCGTTGGGCCCGATAAGCCCTGTTATTTTTCCTTCGGTAATATTGACGGAGACATTATTAACGGCGATCAGGCTGTCAAATTTGACCGTAAGCCCTTCAATCGAAAGCAACATCAGTGCGCCTCCTTCCTCTTCATGCGGTTGAGCAGCCTCCTTACCGATCCGTAAATGCCGCCGGGCAGGGCAATGATCGCGAGCAGCATCAGCGTGCCGTAAATGAACATTTGATACCTTTCCGCAACTCTCAAAACCTCGTTGAGCAGCATCACGCTGAACGCGCCGATGATCGGGCCGAATAAGCTTCCGGTACCGCCGAACAGCAGCATGGTCAGGAACAGTACCGACTGCCTGAACATAAAAGTATCGGGGCTGACGAATCCGACCAGATGCGCGTACATGCCGCCGGCGTAAGCGCAGTAAAAAGCGCTGGTGGCAAAGGCAATCACCTTGTAGCGCGTAACATTGATCCCCATGCCGTCCGCGGCGTGAGCATTCTCCCGGATGGCAACCAGCGCGCGCCCGGTCTTGGAGTTGATCAGGTTGTTCTTGAGTATCAGGAAAATCACCACAACGGCCAGGCCATAATAATAAAACCGCGTATATGTATCCAGCCTGAAGCCGAAAAGGTTGACAGGTTCCGTGAATATGCCCAGAGAGTTGCCCGTCACCGCCCCGGGGGACTGTAAAACCATCTGATAGACGATCTCGCCAAAAGCGATGGTCGATAACGACAGGAAGTGGAACCTGAGTCTGGACGCCGGGTATGCGATGACGATTCCGACAAGGGTCGCGGCAACCGAGGCGATCAGCATCGAGAAAACGATCATAACGCCAAAATACCTGTGCAGCATTATAGACCCGTACGCGCCGATGGCGAAGTAGGCGGCGTGCCCCAGGGAGATTTGCCCGGAATATCCGAACACCACGTCGAGGCCGGAAACCGCCACAATGTAGAGCAGCCCGAAACAGCAGATAAGGATTCCATAGTTAAAGTCGATCGCTCTGAAAAACAGCGGAAGCACCAGCGCGGTAAACAACAGAATAATCACCGCGGGGTTTATCGGTTTAGCTTTATTTAATTTATCGGCCATATTATCCCCCTAATCCGCAATGGCTCTTTCGTTGAATATACCCGTAGGCTTGACGAACAGGAATACCAACAGAAGCCCATATGACACAACATCTCTGTATACGGAAGATATATACGCCGATGTAACCGTCTCGACGATCCCGAGCAAAGCGCCGCCGAGCAAAGCGCCGTACATATTGCCAAAGCCTCCGATGACCGCGCCCGCGAAACCTTTGCGCCCTATCGCCGCTCCAAGGGTTATAAAAACGCCGTAGACCGGGCCGATCAACATGCCGCCAAGGCCGGCAATGGCCGCGGAGATCCCCCATGTGACCGCGGTGGTCATGGACGGGTCAACGCCGCAGGCCCGAGCAGCCTTAGCGTCCATCGCGGATGCCCTCATAGCCGTTCCGTAAGCGGTGTACTTAACAAATATGTGCAGGGCGATCATCAGGACCACTGAAACCACAATACAAAATGCCGCCTCGGACTGGATATTGATATCAAAGATCCTGACCGACATCACATCAAAAATAGGAGGGAAATAAAAAATCCTCGTTCCCCAGCCGAGCATCGCGCCGTTTTGCAGCATGTAGGATACGGCGATGGTTGCAAGAACGATATAGATTCCGCCCACGTTTTTCCCAAGCAGCCTTCTGATAACGCCCCTTTCAAGGAGCATACCCAGAGCAACCATTACAATAATCGTCAGGATAAAGGCCGCGAAGAAAGGCAGCTTTAGCAGGACGTAGAATGTATAACCCGTAAAAGCGCCAATCGTCAAAATATCGCCCTGGCAAAAATTCATCAGGCCGGACGCGCGGTAAATCAGGCTGTACCCCAGGGCTATCAATCCATAGATGCAACCGATGACAAGCCCGGACACTAAAACTTGTGCTAACAAAGTATTTTTACCCTCCTGTTCTATAAGGCGGGACTATTTGTTCATAAATTTCAGGTGCCCGCCTTCGGCCACCCAGTCCTCCAGGGAAACATATTTTCTGTCGAGGATGACAAAGCCGCCGATCTCGCCGCTGACGCCCTCTCTGTCGCCCTTGGTGAAATCAAGGACACCCACAAGCGCGCGGAAGTCCTTTATGGTCTTAAGGGCTTCCATTATGGCTTCGGTCTCATTGCTTCCGGCTTTTTCCGCCGCGGCGAAGAGGACGCTCATGGAGTCATAGGCGCGGTATGCGTGTTCCTGGATCGGCATCTGGCCGAATTCCTTAAGGTACTCCTCCAGGAAAGCCCTGAGAAGAGGCTCTTCGCACTCTTCAGGGGAGTTGTAGGTCACGTAAGGATAAATGAAGACGACTCCATTGGAAGCGGGGCCGGCCTGATCGATCGAGTCGGTGGTGAAAGTCTCTTTTACGAAGACGATTCCGGTATAGCCCTGGGCGCGGAGCTGTCTTAAAAAGGCGCCCATGGTGGGCCCGTGGGAGCTCATAAGGATCGCGTCTGGCCTGGTGTTGAGTATCCTGGCGATCTGGCCGGAGAAGTCGGTGTCGCCTTCGACATAGGTTTCAGCGGTGGTGAATGTAAGCCCGATTTTTTCACCCGCTTCCCTGAACGCAAGCCAGGCGGACATGTTCGCGTCGTCCTGCCCGTGCATTACGCCCATGGAGCGGATGCCCATGTTATAAGCCGTCTGGGCGGCGACGGGCATGGTTCTGCCGTTGTTGACGCATGCGCGCCAGATATACTCCCAGCCTTGCTCCATCCATGTGGGGCTGAGGCCGGTGCCGATGGTAAGCATCTTGTTGTCGTTGATGATGTTACCGGCGGCAAGAAGGCAGCTGCTGATAAGGTCGCCGATCATAATATCAATTTTGTCCACTTCGATCAGCCTGGTAACAACCTTGACCGCTTCTTCGGGGATACCCTGGCTGTCGTACACGATGAGTTCCACACGCTGGCCGTTCATACCGCCTCTTGCGTTGATTTGCTTGACGGCAAGCTGTATAGCCCTGAGAGCGTCGTTGCCGGGGTTGGCCTGAGTGCCGGTAAGAGGCTGAGTGGTGCCGATGACGAGAGGAGTGGAAGCCGCGGAAGCGCCGCCGCACGCGGCGAGGGACAGACAAAGCGATAAAATCAACGCGATTACAAATATTCTCTTCATTTTATCCTATTCCTCCATAATTTGATATTTACTGCTTTTAGCGTAAAAGCATGGAAGATCCCGTTGCTTATCCCTGTCGTTCGCGCCCTTGCGTTATCCTCCTTTCCAATAATATTTAAAAATACGGCGCAAATGATGAGATAATAATGGAATTTCCCCGCTTTATGCACCACAACAATACCAATCCACAATCAAACGTATGCTTTTCGTCTTTGAGAACGCAACGGAGCAATCCAACCTTCTTTTGGATTGCATCGCAATTGATTGCGGATTGGTATTAAGTATTCATACAGAACTGTCATTATATTAGCAATATTTTACAATAAAAGCAACTAAAACAGCTAAGCTCTCCAGTATAAAAAAATACCGTGCCGCGGCGGGCGGCACGGTATTTTGAAACACGTAATTTTAGAGCCGTTGGCTCTTTTCTGTACAAACTTTTCGATATTAAATTTAGTTTTTACAGTATTTTATGTACCTGAACTTTGCGCATGATTTTGAGAGGCGCTATAACGGCGAACAAAACGGGCTAATAATCCAGCGTCTTTTCATTGTGCATTATTCAAAACTCTCTCATGCGGGTCATATAACTTAATCCCGTGTTCGCGCAGTTTTTGCAGGATCCCCATACGGATATTGCCTGCGATCACAGACGGGCTCTCATTCTTATAATCGTACCAATAGTAGACGTCGAAGTCGATCGAACGCAGGGAAAAATCCGCCAAAGCCACGAAGGGATCCTTTTTTCTGAGCGGATACCGGTAATTTTTGATCTCCTCGGACAAAATCGCCTCGACCTCCTTCGGGTCGCAGTCGCCGGCGACGCGTACTCTGAGACTATTCCGCTTCATTTGCCCCGACTTCCTCGTATAGTTGATTATCTTGTTCTCCATGAAGTAGCTGTTTGGGACCATGATTTCCACCCCGTCGAAGGTAATCCCCCGCGTCGCGCGCATACCGATCTCCTGTACGGTAATAACGGCGCCGTCGACCTCAATGATGTCGCCGTGTCCGAATGAGCGGCTGAAGAAAATCACCATACCGCTTATCTGGTTGCTGAAGATGACCCTTGACCCGAAGCCCACCGCGATGGTCATGGCTCCTCCGGCGAAAGCGAACGCCGTCAGCGGCACGTTTATGGCGTCCAGCGCAAGCATGGAACAGAAGAAGATAAACAGGTAAAAGAAAATGCGCTGCACCGCCGCGAGAAAAGTGTTGTCAATCTTGCGCCTGTAGGCGATCATGCGAACAATCAGGCGCGAGAAGATCGAGCCGGCCAGGGCCCCGATAAGCAGAATCAAGATCGCAAGCGTCAGATCGTATGTCGTAACTTCGTAGCCCGACCCGTGCCAGAGCACTCTGCCCATGTAGGCATGAGTGAAATCATGTCTCATTCTCGCCAATCGCTGCGTAAAGCGAAGACTGTCGATCTTTTCCGTTGACTCACTGACGATGTTCATGGCGAGCAAGCGTTGAGCGCGGATGCTCGTCTCGATCTTGGAGTGCGTGTGTATCTGAATATCCTTAAAAATATCAAGGATTTTCCGCAGGACCAGATCCACCTCCGGCTCCGCCTTATCCGTCAGCGCTTCGATGATGAGGTAGTGTAATTGGATGTTATCAATGTTCTGGCGGATAAAATCCTCGTCTTTGTCGTTTTGATCCAAGACGGACTCCGCGTCCGAGCGCGTGTTCCAGAACATTTCGCCCGTTATCTCTCCCGTGAAGATACCGTGCCGCGTTCTCCAGAGCTCCGTCATATTCAAAAGGATCCTTATTTCAATCATCAGCGAGTACATGCGAAACCGCTCAATGACATAGCGCGCGACCAATAATGCGGCCTCCGCCTGCGCGGGCGAATCCGACGCGCTTTTGTACAGAGCGGCGTAGTGCTGCAAAAAATCCTGTTTCAGCGGTGAGTGTAATTCCATTTGCGAAAGAATGCCGGATATCCCTTCGCTGATACTTGCGAGTTCGTCTATAGCCCTGGGGAGCTCTGCCTCGCGCGCGGCTATGGTTTCCTGTATCCCGGACAGGATAAGGCCGAGATCTTCCTTTGTGAAGCGGATATTTTCGCTTGCGCGCCTGAGCCGTTCCACCATCTTTTCATAAACATTCACGATCGCCCGGCTGTATGAAAGCTCTACCTCCATGCGGGCATAACCTATGGACAAAGCGACGAGAGCCGTCTCGATCTCCAGATGTTTCCGCATGGAGAGGAAAACCTGCGCGTCGGGGCCGTTCATGTTTTCCGGCTCGGAGACGGCGAGCGCCTTCAGTTTTCTGTATTCGGCAGCCAGCGACTGGACATTGCCCGCGTGCGCGTTGAGGGCGAAACCACAGGACTCCAGGCTTTCCCTGAGACGCGCGTGCTCCTCGGACAACTCGTCGTAGTGCGTGATGGGGAGCGCATCGGAGAGGCGCTCTTCACCGGATATGGCGATAACATGCGGCACTTGCAGGTTATGCAACGCGCTGATGCAAAGCGTGTAGAGGTTTATCAAATGTTTGACGGCGTTGTGGTAGCTTTGCGCCTCCGTGCCGGAGATATTCCATCGGTCTCTGAAATCGGGTGAGGCCGTTTTTTCCGCCTCTTCGGAAAGTTCAGCCATACGCCCGCGGGCCTTTTCAATGCTCATGAGCCCTCCCAGCAGCTCATGAAACTCCCTCATGATCCGCCCGCAACGGATGGCCTCCGCCTCCGTCAGTATCTGCATCATCTGCAGCTCCTGCAGCGTGACTGTATCGGACGAGTTATTGGCGTGGGACGCTCCGCCGCAAAAGAGAATAAGACACAAAAGCAACCGCGCGAACGTGTTGACAGCCACTCTTTTTTTCTGCATATTTATTCGTGAAGGGCTTTTGTAACGCAGTTCAGCAGTTCAGATTCAGAAAACGGCTTTGTAATGAAATCCACAGCCCCCAGTTCGATACCGCTGGCTTCGGTGGCGGTATCGCTCGCGCCGGACAGAAATATGACAGGGATTTCCGCGTACAAATCATTGGCTTTCAGTTGCTTTATCGCTTCAAACCCGTCCATTTCCGGCATTTCAATATCAAGTAGGATCAAGTCCGGCATAACTTTTTTCAAAACATTAAACATTTTCACCGCAGACGACAGGGTTATCACCCGATATTGATTTTCCAGAGCATTTTCCGCTATGGAAAGGTTTGTGCTGCTATCATCAACCACAAAAATAGTTTTCTGCATGTTTTCCTCCGTCCTGCTTAAATATAATTGCCTATTTTAGCAGAAAGCTGCGCCAGTTATTCATGAATTGTGTTAAACCCTGTAGTTATAGCTGTTTTTAAAGGCACTACCGACGCTTGAAGAGATACTCTGTACATGGGGTATTTTTCGAAGATATTTATCTCTTCCCAAGGTTCAAGGCGCCATTTATTGCGCCCAAATTCTTCCGTCCCCACGCGATAATGTATTACACCCCCCGTTTGCCTGCCGCCGCGGATTATCATCCACGGAGGCGAGAGTACGAGCTTAACGCCTCGCGACATAACCGACGGCAAACCGGCGTTGAGCGACATCGTCCATTCCTCCCAACCCCAAATCCGCCCGCTGACGAACCTGTAATCGTCCCGCACCGGCGTAAGCTCCACTGAATGGATGTAAGTGGCGCCGAACGAATATCCGTTAGGCGCCGGGGAAGAAAAGAGCAGTCCCTCACTGCCCGTGACCGTGAAATAATTTACCGGCATGGACGGCGCGAAAATAGCCGCGCATACCAGTATCAGGAGCGCGCGCATCATATTTTTTAAGATTTTTGTTCTGTACAAAATAACAATACCTGTTCTACCCCGCAAAATTTTTCATTTGTCCAAAGCTGAAATTTGAACGCCTTGAGTATGATATTACATCCGTCTCTCCTCCGCAACCAAAAGATGTTCGGCTTCCGATGCCGCCTCCTTATAGAAAAAAGGCGGCAATCCATTTAAGGATTGCCGCCTGTTGAATCAGCGTTTGAATCCAGTACCGGAATTAATCTTTATATTTCCCGATCAACTGGAGTTTTTCCATTATCTTGCGAATTTTACCCTTTACCTCTTCAGTCGCGGGCTGAATGGGAAGCCTGGGATCGCCGCCCCTGAACCCTGCCATGTCCATAGCCGCTTTCATACCGCCGATACCGAATCCGGCTGTTACCGCATTGTTCAGAGCTAATAGATCAAGCTGCATTTTGCGCCCTTTTTCAATATCCCCGGATTTTGAGGCTTCGTACAGTTCCGCGCAGAAGTCCGGAGCAACGTTAGCTACAGCGAGAGTTCCTCCTTTACCGCCGAGCAGGGTGGTAGCGAAAAGGAAACTGCCCGAACCCGCAAACATAAAAAAGTCATCGGACGCGGACGCTATCACCTCGGCTATTTGCACGATGTTTCCGCTGCTGTCCTTTATTCCTTTTATGTTCGGATGCGCCGACAGTTTTACTACTAAATTTGTAGACAAATTGATCCCGGAATTCCTTGGCATGTTGTATAACATAATGGGGATCTGCGATTTATCCGCGACGCTTTCAAAATATTTTTGAAGCGCCGCCTCAGTGAGGTCGCCTTTATAATATGTTGGATTAATTACAAGAGCTACGTCAGCGCCAGCCTTCGCTGCTTCATTTGTCAGGTGTATCGTGTCTTGAAGCGACTCGCAGCCTGTTCCCGCTATAAGCATTTTATCCTTGGGAAGCTCTTTCTTTGTGGCTTTAACAAGTCCAAGTTTTTCTTCCAATGACAACATTACATATTCGGCGTTGCTTCCAAGAGAAACTATCCCGGCAAGGGATGTTTTCGCAAACTTTTTTAAATTGCCGGAATACATCTCCCAATCAATACTGCCGTCATTCCTGAAAGGTGTCGCTACAGGCGCAAATATTCCTTCAACTTTCATAATTATTCCCCTTTTCTGTATTTAGTGCTATATTATTTAGCGCCATATTATAACTGATTTTTTAAATTTAAGGGGATTTTTTATAAATTTATTCATCTAAACAAGGAGGATGTTTACAGAAGATGTTACACAAGACGAAACCTTTCCGTCTGGGGGTAGTAGGTTATGGGAACCTCGGCAAGGCCACAGTACGCCTTTTGGCGCAAAAATTGGAGAGCTGGAGAATTGATGGATTCAACCTGACTCTTACATGCGTGCTGGATATAAACGGCGGGCTTGCCAACGCCGACGGGCTGGATTGTAAGGCATTGGCCGCGCACGGCGGCGCGGGCCTGGATTCTTTCCCGGGATTTGACGCTCGGTTAAACTTCAAAGAAATGATGGACAAGCGCCTTGTGGACGTCATCGCGGAATACACCCCTACCGACAAGGAAACGGGCGAGCCCGGGCTTTCGCATATCCGTGACGCGCTTAAACGCGGAATACACGTAACAACGTCCAACAAGGGGCCAATTCTGACGGCGTGGGGCGAGCTCTCGCAATTGGCGCGTGAACGCGGCCTTCTTTTAGGCGTGGGCTGCACGACGGGCGGGGCGCTGCCTTCCATAATCGCCGGGCGGGACGCCATGGCCGGCGCGGATATTTCTACGATCGAGGGTATTCTGAACGGCACTACGAACTACATACTGAACCGCATGGAAAACGGGCTGAGCTACAAGGAAGCGTTGAAAGAAGCCCAAGCCGCCGGCATTGCCGAAACAGACCCGAGCATGGACGTCGAGGGATGGGACACGGCGGTGAAGCTCGTTATTTTGGTGAAGGTCGTGATGGACGGAAAAATAGACCTGAAAGACGTGCCTGTAAAAGGTATAACCGGCCTTACTCCGGAGGAAGTGAAAACCGAATTGGCGGCGGGCCGCAGGATAAAGCTGATTGGAAAGGCATGGCGCGAAGGCGGAGAGATTCGCGCGTCAGTAACGCCCGAGAGTGTGGAGGCAGCGCATCCATTTTACTCGGTCTCCGCAAAGGACAAATGCGTCCGCTACGTCTCGGACACTCTTGGCGACCTTTTCGTGTCGGGGGGCGCGTCCGGAACGATCCCGGCAGCGGCCTCCGCGCTGCGCGATGTGCTGCTCGCGTGGCGCAATGGGATGTTTAATTAGTGATGTAAGGAGCTGAAACGTCGCTGGAAAAAGTTCAGAGGCAGCAAGCACCCACCCAAGATAATTCTTGTTGCCTCCGCTTTTATAGCTATTTTGCGTTTGAGGCCAGTACGGCTGCCGCTATCGACAACATTTTTGCTCTTGAAGAATCGGCGCGGCTTGTAAGAACTATAGGAGCTTTTGCCCCAACGATTATTCCCGCGGTTTCATTTTTGGAAAAGTAAACTATAGCTTTCGCAAGCATATTTCCGGCGTCAATGTTAGGAGCAAGCAACACGTCGGCATTTCCCGCGACCGGGGAAGTTATTTTCTTGATTTTTGCGGCTTCCTCATTGATAGCGTTATCAAGAGCAAGCGGCCCGTCAACGATACAATTTTTCAACTGCCCGCGCGCGCACATCTGAACAAGCGCGGTGGCATCCAAAGTGCATGGCATATCAGGGTTGACGACCTCAACAGCGGCAAGGCACGCTACTTTAGGGGTCTCCACGCCGAGAGCCCGCGCAAAATTGACGGTATTTTGAAGTATATCGGCTTTTGCCTTAAGGTCAGGATAGGTATTAAAAGCGGCGTCCGCGATAAATATTATCCTGTCATATCCGTCTACTTGATGGAAATACACATGAGAAATCACTTTACCGCTTCTGAGGCCGACCTCTTTATTCAGCATCGCCCGGAGGAAATGATCTGTATGAAGCTGGCCTTTCATATAAATATCAGCGTTGCCTGACGAAACTTCCGCTACAGCCTTCATTCCGCATCCGGCTTCAGATCTCTCGTCAATCAGGTTGTATTTGCTTATGTCAACTTTAGCTTCACCTGCACATGCTTTCATTTTTTCCACATTACCAACGAGGGTTGCGTCAACAAGACCAAATTTGTTAGCCTCGTCAATCGCGGATAGTAAACCCGCATCTTCCGCCATTGCCACCGAAACGCGTTTTTTACCCTTTTCCGCGCCTATCTTTTTTGCGACTTCCAGCATCTGATCCAGCGTGCGAATTTGTTCCATTTCACCGATGACCTCCTAAAAAAATTATTGTATACCGCCTGTCCATGATAACGTAAAAGCTTGCGTACGTCCAGTTATCTTAATATAATTCAGGAACTCGGTCTTCGTAAACAGTAAGGAAAGACCGTACTTTTTTTACCTCTTCCGTATCAATGACGGAGAAAGCAAATTCCTCCCCTTTTCCTCCCTCGAAAATAACTTTTCCCCAGGGGTCCACAACAAGGGAATTACCGCCGAAGCTCAAATTTTCGGATACTCCTGCCCTATTGCAGGCAACAACATACATTTGATTTTCTATCGCCCTTGCGATGATGAGCGCTCTCCAATGATCTATTCTGGATTCAGGCCATTCCGCGCTTATAAACAATACCTCCGTTCCCTTCACTCCATAACCTCTGATCCACTCGCAAAAACGAAGGTCATAACATATCACGCAACCGCACTTTATATTATCTATCAGGAAACGGCAGTCTTTTTCTCCTCTTAAAAAATGTTTATCCTCGTGCATAAGCCTTATCAAGTGAACTTTATCATAGCTGGCGATCAATTCTCCATCAGGGTTTATCACTTGGGCATGATTTGAAAATCCTCTTTCATTTCTTGCAAGGACAGAGCCGCCGACAAACCAGACGTTGTATTTTTTCGCCAGCCTGCCAAGAAAATCAGCGGCAATCTTCCCTCCGGCATCCCCGATCGATTCTTTTTTGGAAAGAGCATATCCGACATCCCAAATTTCAGGAAGGACCATGGCGGTCGTATACTCAGATTTCGCGTAATATTTTTCAAGCCAGGCGGTAACTTTGTCCTGATTGGCTTCCCTGTTTCCGATTTCAATGTCAATTTGCATTATTCCTACCCTAAGCAACCTTAACAACTCCATTTCAGCTTATTTTATGAGTCCGGGGACGCCATGCGGCCCATGAAAAGGATGGCGCCAGCGTCATCGGTAAGGCAGTATATGAACGGTTTGTCCGCGCGGAATTCCACCGCGGGTTCGATCGCCAGCGACGTTCTGGTCATGACCACAGCGGTGGCGGCGGCGGCTTCCGTCCTCTCCTCGTCCAGCTCGATGAAGGCCTGATGTATCACGTTATCGATTTTTTGCGGGCCTTCTGTCATGCCGGAAAAATCTGCTTTCGCACTGAAAGCCAGGTCCATCCCCAACTTCTGAAGGATATCGGCAAGCCGGTAACGGCGCTCATCCTTGAACTTAGGCATATAAAGCGCTGCTTCGCGCCACCGCGTTTCCTCCATCCATAAGGCCAGCGCCTCCGCGTCAAGTTTGCTCTCGAACTCCTCCAACTGGGTGAACGATTCGTTTTCGCGCGGCAGAAAGATAGTCATGTAGAATCCCCATATACTGTACGGAATCCTTATCCACTGCGCGTCTGAATTTTCGCCGTACAGGAAACGCCCAGTCCTGTGCATCATAGGAACGGTTTTTTGCTCGCCTTTGCCCGTATGGAATGGCTCTTCCCTGGTGAGTTCCTTATCGAACGGTTCCAGCCAAGCCGAACTGAAGTAAACGGCGTTGACCAAAATCAGGCTTGTATCGGGAGTGACGTCGCCTCCCTGTAAAAGGTCCCTGATCTTATCGCGGGTCTTTTGAGCCACCCAGTCGTTGATCTCCAAACGCGCTCTCTCGTGGGCGTTCAAAAAATCTATCGTCTCCACGCCCGCGCCGTAATACTTTTCGACGAGCGTCAAATATTCGGGGATGAGCTTTTCCCTCTTGTCAAGCCACAGCCGGTTCGCCACGCTGAAGGTTCCATCCTCCTCCGGTATGGAGTCATAACTGTCCTGTAAAGACTTCATCGCCGCATGTATCTCCGGCCCGTGATCGGCAAAGCGCAGCGCTTTTGCCATCTCAGCGGCGGTATCTCCCCTCGCCCCCGCGTATGTCATGGCCATTGCCGACGAGATGCTGTAGGGAGAGAAGAATAAGTTGCCGCTTTCCGCCGCCAGCTGCCGATAGACGTCAATCGCGAAAGCGTTGACTGCGGACGCAGCCTGAGTGCCTGCGGGGTCCGCCGGCAAACTTTCGCTCGCAGCACCCGATGTTCCAAACAAAAAAACCGCCAAAAGACACGCGAGTAATAAATATGAAAAGTAACGCATATGATAGTCTCCTTTTTTATTTTTATTCCGAAATCGAAAAAGAATTTGCCGGAAGGGCTTCCGCAAGCGAGGCTTCCAGCTCCGGCAGTTTATCCGGGGCAACTTTTTGATCCGAAAGGGCAATAACGCAGCTTTCCGTCGGTTCTTCTCCGTCTGAAAGCTCCAGAAGCACGGGAGAATGCCCGGAAAACTCGCATAACGTCTTGCCTATTTTTTTGAAAATATCGTCCGTTTCGTCAAGGGCGGACAATATGACCCTGAGCCTGACGTATGGCGGAAGGTTTTCAACATCCGTAAGCGGTATTATTTTGCGCGCCGTGAGGTTAGGCGGTTCCCTGTCGGTTTTCAGGTCTCCTTCCACCAAATATGGCTGCCCTATGGAAATATTTCCTTTCATTGACTCCCATTCTTTGGAATAGAAGATAACCTCGATGCCGCTGTCCGCATCCTCAAGCGTTACCACTCCCATTAAATCCCCTTTTTTGGTCCTCTTCTCGCTGATGCCCGCTATCACTCCCCCGATCTTTGGAGACGTCTGCGCGCGCCAGTCGTTTATTTCATTTATTTTACTTATCGTATGCCGCCTGAAAGTATGTTCATACTGGTCGAACGGATGCCCGGAGATATAAATCCCCATGACTTCCTTTTCCTTTTCAAGCCGTTCAAAAAGCTCATGATCGGGAACCTGGGGAAGCGGCGGGCTCTCGGTTATCATATCTTCGTCGCCGAAAAGTGAGCTTTGCCCTTTGTTTGATTTTAACGCCCCCGCGGCGGCGATAAATTCCGGCAGGGCGGCTATAAGCCGGGCGCGGTTGGCGCTGCCGTCCGTGGCCTCCGCGCTCAACAAATCGAACGCTCCCGCGTATATGAGGTTTTCTATTACGGATTTACTTACGTGGCTGAGTTCGACACGATTTATGAAATCCCAGAAAGACTTGAAGTTTCCCTCTTTACGCGCTGAAAGTATCGATTCGACCGCGCTGTCCCCCAAGCGCGCCACAGCGCCAAGCCCGAAACGCACTACTTCGTTTACGGCGGTAAAATTAGCCATTGAAGAATTTATATCGGGAGCTAAAACCGAGATGCCCGAGCGCCGGACTTCCCGCACGTATTCCGCCATAACTTCTTTTTTAGCCCCCATTTGGCTTGAGAGATAGGCCGCCATGTACTCCGTTCTGTAATTTGCCTTCAGCCACGCGGTTTGGTATGAAATCAGCGCATAGGCCGCGCTGTGGGATTTGTTGAATCCATAGCCCGCAAATTCCTGGATTATATCGAATATCGTTTCCGCGTCTTTGGGCTTTATTTGGTTGCTCTCGCATCCGGAGACGAATTTTGCCCGCTCCTGCTGCATTACGTCAACTTTTTTCTTTCCCATCGCGCGCCTCAGCAGGTCGGCCTCTCCTAGGGAGTACCCTGCCAGTATTGTCGCGGACTGCATTACCTGTTCCTGATATAAAATAACGCCGTAGGTCTCTTTCAATATGTCCTTCAGCATCGGATGGATGTATACCGTTTCCATTTGCCCGTTTTTGCTTTTTATGTACTGCTCGACCATTCCGCTGCTCAAAGGGCCCGGCCGGTACATGGCAAGCGCGGCTATCAGGTCCTCAAAGCAGTCTATTTTCATTCGTTTTATCATGCGGCGCATTCCGTCCGATTCAAGCTGGAATATTCCAAGCGTATCCGCCTGGCTTAAAAGTTCGTAAGTTTTTTTGTCGTCCATCGGGATTTTTTCGATGTCCGGGGGCGTTTTTCCTGAAAGTTCGATATTGTTCACGGCTTCCTCGATTATCGAAAGGGTGCGCAGCCCAAGGAAGTCCATCTTTACCAGCCCCAGCCTCTCGATCGGTTCCATGGAATACTGGATGACTATTTGGTCCTCCTCGAATCTGCGTATCGGCGCAATATCGGTCGTCGGGACGGGGGTTATCACAACTCCTGCGGCGTGCTGCGAACAATGCCGCGCAAGCCCTTCCATTTTTGAGGCGTAATCTATTATCTTTGCTATGTTCTTATCTTCGTTATAAATTTTCCTGAGTTCAGGGATTATTTCCATTGAGTCTTTTATGGTTTTTGGGTTTTGGAGGTCGAACGGGATGAGTTTTGCCACCTTATCAACCTCGTTATATGGGATATTAAGCGCTCTCCCCACGTCTTTTATGGCTGCCCGGGCTTTCATCCTGCCGAACGTTATTATCTGAGAGACGCGGTCGCTTCCGTAATGCTCCACTATGTAACGCATGAGTTCGTCGCGCCCTTTATCCGAAACGTCCGTATCGAAGTCCGGCATACTTATGCGTTCAGGGTTTAAAAAACGTTCAAACAGCAGCCCATACTTTAACGGGTCAAGCTCCGTTATTCTCAGCGCCCATGCCACAAGCGACCCCGCGCCGGAGCCTCTCCCTGGGCCGACCGGGATGCCTCCGTCCTTCGCCGCTTTGATTATTCCCGCGACTATCAGATAATATCCCGCGAACCCCATATCATTTATGACTTTCAGCTCAAAGTTCAGTCTGTCCGCATATTCGGGATCATCAGCCAAATTGCCTATCCTCCGTCTGAGCCCTTCATGAGCGTCCTTTGAAAGACGTCCGCTCAACGTTTCCCCGTTGGAAAGCTCAAGGTTCGGAAGTTGATATTTTCCCGAATCCAGTTCAAAGCTCACGTTACACCTTTCTGCTATTTTCACCGTATTTTCAAGGGCTTCAGGGACCGTGCCGCCGAAAATTCCGTACATCTCCTCGGGGGAACGCAGGTAAAAGTCCGGATATTTGAAGCTCATGCGGTTGGGGTCAGTTACGTCGGTTTTTGTTTGGATACATAACAGCAGGTCATGCCATTCATAGTCCTCTTTATTGAGATAATGAGCGTCGTTAGTGGCTATGAGCGGTATCCCCGTATCCTGCGAAATTTTTATGAGGACGTTGTTTACAAGCTCCTGTTCGGGTATCTGGTTGTGCATTATCTCAAGGAAAAAATTATCTTTCCCCATCAGATCCCTGTAATAAAGCGCCCGCTCGCGCGCTGCGTCCTCTTTTCTTTGAAGTATCAATGACGGGATTTCTCCCGCAAGGCACGCCGAGCTCGCTATCAGCCCTTTAGAGTATTTTGCGAGCAGGGAATGGTCAATACGGGGTTTATAGTAAAACCCGTCCGTGTTGGCTATTGAAATGAGTTTTACGAGGTTATGGTATCCTTCGTTATTTTCAGCCAACAGCAACAGGTGGTGATTTTTTTTCTCGTCCCTGCGCTTTTCTCTTGAAGTATGCCCGTCCGTGTCAACATAAGCCTCGCAGCCTATAATGGGCTTTACTCCTTTGGCTTTGCACTCGCTGTAAAATTCAATGGCTCCGTACATTACGCCGTGGTCGGTCATCGCGACTGCCGCAGGCCCTCCCCATGAGGAGACTTTATTTGCCAGCTCGTCGCAGCGGATGGCTCCGTCGAGAAGGCTGTATTCCGTATGGACATGCAAGTGGACAAAAGACTTGGTAAAAGGTTTCATTTTGATTTCTCCTTAATAAGAAATGACTATCCAAATAGCTCATAAACAGCAGCCTCATAAGCGTAAATGCAAGCATTTTCCCATATTCCTTTTTGGTTTCACATGAGCTGTTTGGATAGCCATTTAACAGAAACTTCTAAAATTATATCTCAGTAAAGAAAAAATTCCCTGCTCCAAAGTTCGTTTACATTTCCCCAAGCCGTAATTTCAACGGCGGTTTCCCTGCGGTAGGAAGGCGTTTCGTTTTTGTGAACTGTGATTTTAATTAAAAAATGTCTGTTTCCCGCAACGGCTCTTTGAGAAGGAGGAAAATTTAAAATATCCGACATGACCGCGTTGCTTGTTACGTCTATATCATCGGATATAACGTAATTCATATCGTAAATTTCCGTTAAAAGCGTGTATTGCCCTATAGTTTCGGAGCTTTTACGAATAAAGAGCTCGGAACTTGACCCCGGATTGATTAGCGCGCCCGCGCCTTCCGGCAGATAAGGGTCGTATGCGCGTGACTTTAACAGATACTCCACGGATTCATTTATTGACGTTAATACGACAATTTCCTCCTGTTTCTGCCGGATACGCATGATGGCCAAATCGCTGAATTTCATAGCCTGCCTGAAAGTAATGGCAAGCAGCGGGATGATAATGATCATTGCACTGATGAGTAAAGTCAGCGTAGCATATCCTCCGCGCTTTTTTAAATATTTGCCAAACGCCATGAGTGCGAAACCACCTTAAGTTTATAGGAGAAGGCATTTGGCTGGATTATCGCCCACTCAGGCCATCCATGCGGGATTCCCGGTTTTGCCGACGGGCTTGAACTGCGAATGAGGAACCAGCATTTCAGGGTTTTAGCCGTTTTGTTCAATTCGAAACATGCCGATAACACCCCGTCCACCACAGGTTCCTTTTGCAGGGATGACGGAGTGTCTCTTCCGGAGGAATCCATGATATAAAGCGTTTCGGCCTCCACAAGAAAGTAAGAGATACGAAAAGAATGAAGCATATCAATTCCATTCCAGTCTATGCTTTCAGGTAAATGGTTCAGCAGTTTAATGTTTCCTGCATTTAAAAGGGAAGGCGCATTTGCGCTTATTATGACAGGCCTGCCGAGGGAAGGCGCCGTTACCCACGACGATAGTTCGTCGGATTCAAAAGGATATGAGAAGTCTTGATATTGCGGCTTTCTTATATTTACAATCCGTGTTTCATCCGGCCCCCAATCGGCGCTGGCGGAAAAGATCCTTATATCCGAAGCGAAATTGTGGGTTGATAAAACTCTAATGCGTTCTCCGCGCGCCACCTGTCCTTCGTCAACGTCCTCAAAACCCACTCGGCTATTATGAACTGTGAGTATCTCCAGGGCGTCCATCCAGCCGGGCAGAATGGACGCGCCTGAAGGGACAAATCTGAATATATCCTCTACGTTTTTATCCGACGGAACGCCAAGTCCCGCGTTGGCTATACGGGATTCGATCGTGGTCAATATCCGTGTTTTTTTCTGCAATTCGGTGAAAGTATCATCGTAAAACTGCCTGTGAAGCAATGTGTTTGATAACAGAGCCAAAACAGCGCACATTATAAAGGACGACATTCCCATGGATAGTAAAATTTCCGCGAGAGTCGTCCCGTGGTTGAATTTTTTCAGAAACACTTTTTTCCCTTCAAACAACTTTTAATGACTGTCCAGTTTTGAAATTTGAACGCCTTGAGTATTTTCAAGTTTGACATTATACTTCATTATTGAACAACAACAAGAGCTAAAAGACTAAAAACAAATAAAAAAAGGGGATGAAATAATGTCAAAGAAAATAATATCTGAGCTCGTGGGAAAAATTCCTCTTCTAAAAAACGTGATGGATTTGGAAGAGGTATTTTGGGAAAACCCAGGTTACAGGAATTTTTCGGACATAAAGCTGCCGTTATCCAAAGAGGATATAAATGACGCGTCCCGCAGGCTGAAACGCTTTGCCCCTTATCTCGCAAAGGCTTTTCCCGAAACCGCCGCCGACGGGGGGATAATAGAGTCGCCTTTGATTTTCGCGGATTCCATGAAAAGGGAGCTTGAAGGCTTTTATGGGATAAAACTTCCGGGGCGGCTGCTCATAAAATGCGACAGTCATCTTAAAATCTCAGGCTCGATAAAAGCCAGGGGCGGAATATATGAGGTGCTGAAACATGCCGAAGATTTAGCGGCAAAGGAAGGATTACTCCTGAACGAAAACGCGGATTATGAAAAATTTGCCTCCCCTGAGTTCAAAAATTTATTTTCTCAATACGAGGTCGCCGTGGGCTCGACTGGGAATCTCGGCCTCAGCATCGGGATCATGGCGGCAAAATTAGGGTTTAAAGCCTCGGTGCACATGTCGGCGGACGCCAAACAGTGGAAAAAAGATAAACTTCGCTCCCTCGGGGTCAATGTTTACGAATACGAGTCGGACTACAGCGCGGCGGTCGAGGCGGGGCGCAGGGAAGCGGAAGCCAATCCGAACTGCTATTTTGTTGATGACGAAAATTCCACGAACCTTTTCCTCGGCTACGCGGTTGCGGCTGAGCGTTTAAAAGCACAGTTTGACGATATGGGGATCAAAGTCTGCGATACCCACCCTCTTTTCGTATATTTGCCCTGCGGCGTCGGCGGCGGCCCCGGCGGGGTAGCGTTCGGGCTCAAACAGATTTTTGGCGACAATGTACATTTTTTCTTTGCCGAGCCCACTCATTCCCCATGTATGACGATAGGCTGCATGACCGGGCTTCATGATCAGGTGAGCGTGCAGGATTTCGGGATAGATAACGTGACCGAGGCGGACGGCCTCGCGGTGGGCAGGGCTTCGGGGCTTGTCGGCCCCATGCTGCAAAACCTTATAAGCGGCTGTTATACGATAAGCGACGAAACGATGTTTAAATTGCTGGCCAAATTGGCCGACAGCGAGAAGCTCATGCTCGAACCGTCCGCTCTTGCGGGCATGACGGGGATAGTCAACATTGCGGGCGAGAGCGGGCAAAGGTATTTACGGAACCGCGGGCTTGCGGGCAATGAGCAAAATATAACCCATATCGCTTGGGCAACGGGAGGAAGCATGGTCCCGGAAGAAATCATGAAGGAATATTACAATAAAGGCAAATCTCTTTAAGCGGGAACAAGGGGGCGCAAAATGAGATTTTTCATCATCCGTCACGGAGAAACCGGGTGGAATGTCCAGGGACGTTTTCAGGGCAGCCGCGATACGGAGCTGAATGAACGCGGGCTCGGCCAGTCGCGCCGCACGGCGGATTACCTGGAGGGGCACAAGTTCGACGCGGTGGTGTCCAGCCCGCTTCGCCGCGCCCTCACATTGGGCGAAATGATCGCCGGGAACTGCGGGATCAAGGTCGAAATAGTCCCGGCATTCACGGAAATAAACCACGGCGACTGGGAGGGCTGTTTATCGTCCGAGGTGCGGGAGCGCTGGCCGCAGTTATTGAAAACGTGGCACGAATCCCCGCACACGGTGGTAATGCCCGGTGAAGGAGGCGAATCCATCCGGGCGGTTCAATTACGCGCCGCAGCGGCGGCGGACGATCTTGCGCGCAGATATTCCGGCGACGTCTGCGTCGTGGCGCATGACGCGGTGATAAAGGCGCTTGTTTGTCACTTTCTTGATACGCCTCTGTCGGCCTTTTGGCGTTTCCAGATCGCGAACTGCGGCCTGACGATAGTAGAGAAAATTACGGATAGAGCCCCAAAGATGAGCCTGATGGGGGACGCGCATTATTTGACGGAGGACGGGAAAAACTTTAATTTGCCTGAACAGAAGGGTTTATGAAATGTCAAAATCCTGTTTTTCGGCGAGTTTGCGCGTCCGTTTGTATTTAACAGACGGAAAAACGGAGTATACATAATCCTCACTCATCATCTTCCTCCGCGTCTAACGCTGTCCTTTAGCCGCGCTCTTAATAAGTTATAGCACCGTTCGCAACGGCGGTATAGGATTCTTCAGACGCTGAAAGAAGTTCCGCTTCAAAGTCCGGGGTATGATGAAATTATAACTACCGCGTCAACAACGGAATATGCTGTTCCGCCAAGTCTGTCGTCTTCATCAATCACATATGTTTCATATATTCCAAGAATATTTTTCCTGCCATTCAACCTCCATGATTTAGATTCAGAACGGGCTCATCGATAAATTCCACTTCAACTCCGACATCGATACTTTTATAAAGGGACACAAAAATACTTAATAGCACACCATTGATAAAGTCCTGTCCGACATAAAAAATATACAAGCAGCTTGACGAGAACGGGCAGATAGAATTTATAGCGCCTCTCAAAATCATGCACAAAGTTCAGGCACATAAAATACTGTAAAAACTAAATTTAATATCGAAAAGTTTGTACAGAAAAGAGCCAACGGCTCTAAGACAACGGCGAAGGAATTTGTACGCGCTTACGGCTTCTTGGGCACAATCCTGCCCTACGGCAACCCTGAATGGGAGAAATTATCCATTTCTTTGAACCTGCTCCTTCCAAAACTGCCCTCGCCGATAGAAGAAGACTTGCCGGCATGGATACTGAAGGCAATTGACCTCGACAGTTACCGCGCCGAAACCAAAGCGCAGCTATCTATTAAATAAAGAAGGAAAACCGTTTGAAGACGAACCACTAATTTGACAATTCAAGCCGCGGATGGCCTGGCTGCTCCATAAAATTAGCGCTCCTTATCATTATCATAAGTATCATTAATTTTACTTATTAATGCAAAAGTATTACTCTATTTGCAGAACCTAATAAAGCATGGGGGAAAGTGGTGAGCAAAATGAAAAACATAAGCGCATTGGATCTGTCGGCTTCCATTAAAGCCAAAAAGATGGGCGTTGCCGAGGCCGTTAATAATTATTTGAATCTGATCGAAAAAACTGACAGTAAATACGGCGCTTTCCTTACCATTTCCAGAGAGAAGGCCCTTGCCCGCGCAGAAGCCATACAGTCGCGGATCAATGCGGGCGAAGATTTTTCACCGCTTGCCGGGGCGCCGATCGCTGTAAAAGATAACATATCCACGCTCGGCATCGAGACCACCTGCGCGTCCAGAATGCTTGGCGGATACACGCCCGTTTTTAACGCAACTGTGGTTGACAAGCTGGAACAAGCAGGCATGATCGTCGTCGGCAAGCTCAATATGGACGAGTTCGCGATGGGCGGTTCCAGCGAAACGGGGGTATCGGGGCCGGTGCGCAATCCGTGGGACATTTCACGCGTGGCGGGCGGCTCCTCCGGCGGCAGCGCGGCGGCGGCGGCGGCGCGGCAAATACCCCTGGCGCTCGGCACCGATACCGGCGGCAGTATACGCCAGCCGTGTTCCTTCTGCGGCACGACCGGCATAAAGCCGACATACGGCTCGGTATCACGGTACGGGCTTGTGGCTTACGCGTCGTCCCTCGACCAGATCGGGCCTATTGGAATGAATATAGACGACTGCGCGGCTTTACTGTCGATCATATCGGGCCCGGACGATATGGACAGCACCTGTGTCATGGAAAAACCGTTTTGTTTCGATATGGGCGACGGGCAATGCGGCGAGCGGCTGGACGGGGTGACGATCGGGCTACCGCGCAACTATTTCAGCAGCGGTATCGATGAGGACGTTAAAAATGCCGTTCTGGCGGCGGCGAAAGAATATGAAGGGAGCGGCGCAAATATTGAGGAATTTGAGATGCCGCTCATGGACTATATGATCCCAGCTTACTATGTTATTGCCTGCGCCGAAGCGTCTTCCAACCTGGCGCGGTATGACGGTTTGAAATACGGTTACCGGAGCCCGGAAGCGAACACGCTTGAGCAGGTGTACCGGCTGTCCCGTAGCGAGGGCTTCGGGTTGGAGATAAAAAGAAGGATCATGCTCGGCTCGTTTGTGCTTTCGTCGGGTTATTACGACGCCTATTATAAGAAAGCTTTGCAAACCCGCGCGCTTATAAAAGATGCCTACAGCCGGCTGTTCGAGCGTTTTGATATGATACTTTCGCCGGTCGCGCCCACAACGGCGTATAAGCTTGGCGAAAATGTCGGCGATCCGATGAAGATGTATATGGGCGATATATACACGGTATCGGTCAACCTGGCGGGGCTTCCTGCCGCAGCGCTTCCATGCGGGTTTGACGGACAGGGATTGCCCATTGGGTTTCAGATTATCGGAGACGCGTTCTCAGAAGGTAAGCTTATAAGAGCGGCTCGTGTTTATCAGCGCCAAACCGGCCATCATACGGCTGTCCCGGGAGGTGGACCGGTATGAGATGGGAAACTGTGATGGGCCTTGAAGTCCACGCGGAGCTGTCAACAAAGTCAAAAATATTCTGTAACTGCACCTCCGCGTTCGGCGGCGAACCCAATACACATGTCTGCCCGGTTTGCGCGGGAATGCCGGGCGCACTGCCAAAGCTGAACCGCAGTGTGGTGGAATACGCGCTGCGCCTGGGACTTACGCTTGGCTGTGAAATTACGGGGAACTGCAAATTTGACCGGAAAAACTATTTCTATCCCGATCTGCCGAAAGCCTATCAGGTATCCCAGTTGTACGCCCCTATATGCCGCGGCGGGCATCTGGAAATCGAAGCCGGCGGACAAAAAAAGAGGATCGGCATACGCGAGATACATATGGAGGAGGACGCGGGCAAACTCATCCACAATGCAAACGGCGGTACTTTTATGGATTTCAACCGCTGCGGCGTGCCTTTACTGGAAATTGTCTCGCAGCCGGATTTCCGGAGCGGCGAGGAGGCGCTCGCGTATCTTGAGAAACTGCGGGAGATCCTTCTTTATCTGGGGATATGTGACTGCAAAATGCAGGAGGGCTCCATACGAGCCGACATAAACCTTTCGGTGCGTCCGGCGGGCGGCGAGATGGGCGTGCGTACCGAGATGAAAAACCTGAACTCGTTTAAGGCCATTGGGCGCGCCATTGAGTATGAAACCGCGCGGCAGACCGAAATCTTACAAACAGGCGGTTCCGTTATTCAGGAGACGAGGCGCTGGGATGACGAAAAGGGCGAATCCTGCGGTATGCGGTCGAAAGAGAACGCGCAGGATTACCGTTATTTCCCCGAACCCGATTTATTGCCGGTGAGCATTGGCGGCGACTGGCTTGAGTTGCTGAAAAAGAACCTCCCGGAACTGGCGCATGAAAAAAGAGCGCGGTATACCCGTGATTATGGACTTTCCGTATCTGAGGCGTCGGTTCTCACCGGCCATACACGCATCTCCGCGCTGTTTGAAGATATTTTGGAACAAAGCGGCGAGCCGCTGGAATCAGCCCATTTGATCACAGGAGAGATAATGCGGCTCTTAAACCAGTCAAACACGCTGCCGGAAGAATTATCTTTGGACGGACGCAAGCTCGCGGCTCTTATTACCCTTGTTTCAGATGGAAAGATAAACCGCGCCGCTTACAAGGAAACCATCGAGGCGGTATTCACGGACAACGTTGACCCGGAAATCTATATCGCCGAAAAGGGCTTGATGATGCAAAGCGATGACGGGGTAATTTCCGAGGCGGTAAACGCGGTCATAAACGGAAACCCAGGCGCCGTGGACAAATACCGGGCCGGCAAAGAGAAAACTTTCGGGTTCCTGGTAGGGCAGGTAATGAAGCGCCTGGGGGGGGCGGGGAATCCCGATATGGTCAGAAAAGCTTTGAAAGACAGGCTTGATAAATAAAAACGGAGGTATTCATTAATGAAGGATGTACCGGGTATTTTCGGAAGTATGGTCTTCAACGACGCCGTTATGCAGGAAAGGCTTCCTGAAGAAACTTACGGCGCTTTGCGGGAGACAATGTTACAGGGCGCCAATTTGAAACTTGACGTTGCCAATGTGGTCGCCAACGCCATGAAGGACTGGGCGGTAGAAAAAGGGGCGACGCACTTTACCCACTGGTTCCAACCCATGACCGGGACTACAGCGGAGAAGCACAACAGTTTTATATCTCCGTCCGGGGACGGAAAAGCCATCATGAAATTTTCCGGCAAAGAACTTGCGCAGGGAGAGTCGGATGCGTCCAGTTTCCCTTCGGGCGGGCTGCGCGTCACGTTTGAGGCAAGGGGTTACACAGTATGGGATATTTCCTCCTACGCCTTTATAAAGGACGACACACTGTATATTCCCACAGCCTTTTGTTCGTACAGCGGAGAAGCCCTCGATAAAAAAACTCCTCTGCTCCGCTCCATGGAAACGATGAATAAACAAGCCATGCGTATACTGAAGCTGTTCGGCAATACCTCAGCCAAGCGTGTCACCGCAATAGTCGGACCCGAACAGGAATACTTTCTGGTCGATAAGAATGAATACCTCAAACGGCCCGACCTGATCCATACGGGGAGGACGTTGTTCGGGGCCAGACCTCCGAAAGGGCAGGAACTTGACGATCATTATTTCGGCAGCCTGAAACCAAGGGTCGCGGCTTTCATGAAGGATCTTGAGGAGGAACTATGGCTGCTGGGAGTATATGTGAAAACGAAGCATAACGAAGTTGCCCCGGCGCAGCACGAGCTGGTGCCTATCTACGCGATTGTCAACATCGCCTCCGATCAGAACCAACTGATAATGGAGCTTATGAAAAGCGTCGCGGACCGGCATGGGCTTGCCTGCCTGCTTCACGAAAAACCATTTGCCGGAATCAATGGCAGCGGAAAGCATAATAACTGGTCTATAACCACAGACTCAGGCGTCAACCTGATTGAACCGGGCCGAACCCCGCATGATAACGCGCAGTTTTTATTATTTTTGTCCGCTGTCATCAAAGCGGTGGACGAGTATCAGGACCTGCTCAGAGTTTCCGCGGCGAGTGCCGGCAACGACCACAGGCTTGGCGCGAACGAAGCGCCGCCGGCGATAGTGTCCATCTTCCTCGGCGACGAACTGACGGAGATATTGGAAGCGCTTGAATCGGGAACGGATTATAAAGGCAAAGAAAAACATCCGATGGAAATCGGGGCGACTGCGCTGCCGCCATTCCCGAAGGACTCCACCGACCGCAACCGCACGTCATCGTTCGCTTTCACCGGTAATAAGTTCGAGTTCCGTATGCCCGGCGCGTCGTTTTCCATAGCAGGGCCCAATATCGTGTTGAACACGGTGGTTGCGGAGGCATTGCGGCAATTTGCGGATCATTTGGAAAAATCGGCTGATTTCAACATCAATTTGGCGTCGCTTATCAAGGACACCTTCCGCAAGCATAAGCGGATCGTTTTCAATGGAAACAATTACTCCGATGAATGGGTGATCGAGGCTGAAAAACGCGGATTGTCAAACTTAAAGACCACGCTGGACGCGCTGCCTGAACTTGTTTCAAAGAAAAGCGTTGAACTGTTTACCAGGCACCGCGTTTTCACCGAAACCGAGCTTCACTCGCGGTATGAAATCTTCGTGGAATCGTATTGTAAGACGCTGAATATTGAAGCGCTTACAATGGTGGATTTGGTCAAGGGAATGATCATTCCCGCCAGTATAGGTTATCAAAACGACCTGTCCAGGCTTTTGAAGCAGAAAAAAGAATGCGGCGACTACAATTTTGCGATGGAAGATCATTTATTGAAGAAAATCTCCAACCTGTCCGCCTGTATGCTTGAAAAACTGGCCATCCTTGAAAAAGCGCTTTCAGAAACGAACGGCTGCGAGAACCTGTCCAGCGCCAAGTTTTACCGTGACGTGGTTTACGCGGCTATGGCCGATCTGCGGCCCGTTGTTGATGAACTTGAAACCTTCGTCCCCAAAAAGCATTGGGGTCTTCCGTCATACGCGGAACTGCTCTACAGCGTTGTGTAGTTATCGGAGGGATAGCATATGCTGACAGCGGTGGTGGGAGTTAACTGGGGTGATGAAGGTAAAGGGCGTATGGTCGATCTGCTGTCGGAAAAGTATAGCGTCATATGCCGGTATCAGGGCGGCAATAACGCGGGGCATACGGTCATCAACGAAAAAGGCAGATTCATTTTGAACCTCCTGCCGTCCGGCGTCTTCCGCGAAGGAACCGTAAACGTCATGGGCGTCGGCATGGCGATCGATATAGAGCACCTGTGCGGCGAAATTAAGTCGCTTAAGGAAAAAGGCATAAGCCTCACGCCCGATAACCTTAAAATCAGCGACAAAGCCTTTATATGTATGCCGTATCATAAAAAACAGGACATATTGGAAGAGGAGCGCCTCGGGGATAAAAAATACGGTTCGACCCGTCGCGGAATAGCGCCCGTTTACGGCGACAAGTATATGAAAAAAGGGTTAAGGATGGGCGATTTGCTGGATTCCAAAACCTTGAAACAAAAACTTATCGATCTTATCGAATGGAAAAATCTTACGCTTAAAGGTTACGGTTCCGACGGGATAAACATGCCTGATATTTTGCGCTGGCTGGATGAGCATGGGGCATTGCTTTATTCTTATATCACGGATACGACGGAATATTTATCCGCGTCCGTCCGCGCCGGGAAAAACATTTTGTTCGAGGCGCAGCTTGGCGCGCTGCGGGACATTGATTACGGCGTCTATCCGTACACCACATCATCACAGACGCTTGCGGCCTACGCGCCTGTCGGCGCCGGGATACCAGGCGTGAGGCTCGAGAATGTTATCGGCATTATGAAAGCTTATTCAAGCTGCGTGGGCGAAGGCCCGTTTGCCGCCGAGATGTTTGGCGATGAGGCCGCCGCTTTACGCGAAGCCGGGGCGGAGTACGGCGCGGCGACCGGACGCCCGCGCCGGGTCGGCGGGTTTGACATTCCGGCAAGCCGGTACGGCGTGCAGGCGCAAGGCACCGACGAACTCGCGCTGACAAAACTGGACGTGCTTTCATATCTCGACAGGATACCCGTCTGCACAGCATACGAAGTAGACAAAATAAAAACCGGTCGTTTCCCGTCAGGCGACGCCCTCATGAGGGCAAAGCCGGTTTATGAATATTTGGACGGTTTCAAAACAGATATATCAAAATGCCGCAGAGCGAAAGATTTGCCGGATGCCGCGCTCAAATACATCCGGTTTATTGAAAACGCGGTTGGCTGCCCCATAAAATATGTGTCCGTCGGAGCCGGGCGCGACGATTATCTTGTAATGAGGTAGATATATGAGCGAGCTTTTGCTGGTGCTTGATTTCGGCGGTCAGTATAAGGAACTTATCGCCCGGGCGGTCAGAGGTTTATCCGTTTATTCGGAAATAAGGACAGGCAGTATGGCAGTCGATGAAATCAAGCGTTTGAATCCCATAGGCATTATCATGACAGGCGGGCCGAACAGCGTATATTTGCCCGATTCGCCCAAGTGCGACCCTGATCTGTTCTCTCTGGGCATCCCTGTCCTCGGCATCTGCTATGGTATGCAGATGATGTGCAATATGCTCGGCGGCGAGGTCAAGCCCGGCGATACGGGCGAATATGGGCGCGTCGCGACAACGGTTTTAAATCCGTCGGTATTGTTCCGGGAAAAGGAAGGGACATTTGACGCGTTGATGAGCCACCGGGACGTCGTAACGCGGCTCCCGGAAGGTTTTATTGCGACGGCGGCCACTCCGGTCTGTGTTGCCGCATGTGAGAACTCCGCGAAAAAGCTTTACGGTGTGCAGTTCCATCCTGAAACGAAGCATACGGCGGGCGGGCGCGAGATCATCCGAAGGTTCGTATATGAAGTCTGCGGCGCGGCGGGTGATTATAAGCTGGACGATTACATGGATGATCAGATAAGGCGGATACGGCGAAAAATCGGAGATAAAAAAATACTGCTTGCCCTTTCCGGCGGGGTCGATTCATCTGTATGCGCGGGCTTGTTGTCCAAAGCCGCGCCGGATCAGCTCGCCTGCGTTTTTGTTGATCATGGTTTCATGCGGCTGAATGAGGGCGATGAAATAGAACGGGCCTTTTCAAAACAGCGGCTTCGTTTTATACGCGTCAACGCGCGGAAACGATTTCTCGCAAAATTGAAAGGCGTTACCGACCCTGAGCTAAAACGGAAGCTCATCGGCGAAGAGTTCATCCGCGTATTTGAGGAAGAGGCCGCGAAGCTCGGCGACATCCCGTTTCTGGCGCAGGGGACGATTTATCCCGATATCGTGGAATCGGGAGGAACGCACGGCGCGACGATCAAAAGCCATCATAATGTGGGCGGGCTTCCCGAAAACCTTGCTTTTAGCGAAGTGATAGAACCGCTGTCCGGGCTTTTCAAGGACGAAGTCCGTATTCTCGGTAAAAAACTGGGGTTGCCGGCGTTTCTGGTAAACCGTCAGCCGTTTCCGGGGCCGGGCCTTGCCATTCGCGTCATGGGCGAGGTCACGGAAGATAAACTGGAAGTTTTGCGTGAAGCCGACGCCATACTCCGCGAGGAACTTGGCGGCAGAAAGCGCAGGCCCGATCAATATTTTACCGTGTTGACCGATACCCGCTCCGTGGGCGTTAAAGGGGATGACAGGACATATGATTTCGTCATCGCTGTCCGGGCTGTGACGACTGACGATTTTATGACGTGCGAATACGCGGCCCTTCCGCATAAAATTTTAAACCGTATATCCTCGCGCATAACAAGCGAGATACCATCCGTAAGCCGCGTGGTTTACGACATTACATCAAAACCTCCGGCCACGGTGGAATGGGAGTGAAACGACGGCGTAATTATTCGCCGCTCATTGATTTTGTTCTTTATCTCGAATATAATCATACCGTACAAGAGCGGAGGTATTCCTAATGGATTACATAACGGTACGAGAGGCTGCGACACTCTGGAATATTTCTCAGCGTCGGGTTGCGATTTTTTGCGCTGAGGGACGAATTGAAGGCGCTGAATTAAAGGGCAATATGTGGTTAATACCGCAAGATACATATAAACCAAATGATGCCCGGAGCGCAAGGTTCCAACCGAAAACCCCGGCAACGGTAAAACCATTTTTGAAGTGGGCCGGCGGCAAGGCGCAAATACTGGAGAACATACGAATGAAATACCCGGCAGGACTGGGCAAAACAATAAAAAAGTACGCAGAGCCATTTGTCGGTGGCGGCGCTGTGTTGTTTGATATTCTCAGCAATTATCGTTTATCGGAAATATACATCAGCGACATAAACCGCGAATTGATTCTGACGTATCAAATAATCCGTGATGATATTGTTGCTTTAATCTCTCATCTCAGAATTTTTGAGGATGCTTACTTGACAGCAAACGAAGCGGAGAGAAAAGGAATCTACTACCACAACCGAAACAGATTCAATACCCTCAAATTAGCTAACAGCGAATCGCCGGAGCTTGCCGCGTTGCTTATCTTTTTGAACAGGACTTGTTTTAACGGTTTATATAGAGTAAATTCCCATGGCGAGTATAATGTTCCCAAAGGCAATTATAAAAACCCTTGCATTTGCGACGAATACAATCTTAAATCCGTATCAGAGCATCTTCGTAATGTGAGTATCGTCTGCGGCGACTACAAGGAATCCGAGAGTTTCATTGATAATAATACTTTTGCATATTTTGATCCGCCGTACCGCCCGCTGACCGCTTCATCCAGTTTTACATCCTATACGCAAGGCGGCTTTGAGGATAAGGAGCAAATTGAGCTTGCTCGGTTTATTGATAAGATTTCTGATCGTGGCGCCTTTGTGGTCGCAAGCAATAGCGACCCGCAAAACGCAGACGAAGATGATTTTTTCTTTGACGAGCTATATTCACGCCATAAAATCTTTCGAATCAGCGCAAGCAGGGTGATAAACTCCGCAGGAAACAAACGCGGCAAGATCAACGAATTGCTGATTTCGAACTATTGAGGAGATAGCGTATGCGGGATTTTAACGACTGGATTTCAAAGTTTAAGACAAGCATTTCTGATTACGGATATTACATTGATTTCAAAAAAGTCTACAGAAATGTTGGCGCAATCAAGATTGAATTGAATATCCTGAACTCGTTGATCGGTTCAAAAAGCATTGAGAATGAATTTGAGCAGATTGTTGTAAAGTATCCGGAAACGCTGAAATGCATCCCATTGCTCTTGGCTATTCGCGAGCACGAAATCTATGCTATCGATAGCGACGGCGAGTTTACTTACAATTTCCGAAACGCAAATTACGAGATTGAACAATACAAAGTTTTTATGCGGAAAACCGGGTTATTCAATCTGATGGAGAATCATATCCTTTCAAACCTCGTGGACTATGCCACAGGAGTTGAAACCGGACTTGACAGCAACGGGCGCAAAAATCGCGGCGGGCATCTCATGGAAGATTTGATGGAATCCTATTTACTCAAGGCGGGATTGGTAAAAGATGAGGCCTTTTTCAAAGAGATGACCATCAGCACCATTGAGGAAAAATGGGGAGTGCGTTTATCAGAAATCTCAAATCAAGGGAAAGCCGTAAAACGTTTTGATTTTGTAGTAAAAGCGCCTGATACGGTTTTTGGGATTGAAACCAATTTCTATAGCAGCAGCGGCTCTAAACTCAACGAAACAGCGCGAAGCTACAAGACGATTGCGACAGAAGCGAAGCAGATTGAAGGCTTTGCGTTTGCTTGGTTTACCGATGGTAAGGGATGGTTCTCTGCTCGGAATAATCTTGAAGAGACATTTGAGGTTATGGAACACATTTATAATATTGACGATATGGAAAATGGCGTGATAGACAAGTTATTCAACTGATGGAGAGGTAAATTATGGATGGCGGTTTGTTTATAACTTTATTTGACGAAAAGACTTTAGCGTTGTACTTGAAATACGGTGTTTATGGTTTTCTCATGAAACCCGTATTTGAAGAACAACCATCAAGCCGCAGTATGCATTACGCCGCACTAGCAGATTATGCTTGCAGCAGAGAAGGAACGCATATATTCTTCTTTCTGAAGCGGAAAATCATTTATGGCGGGGTAGTCAAAGGCAGTCGCGAATTTGCATCTTTTTACCTCAATGGAAATACAAGCCCATTTGGACGTAAAGTGAATGCGCCTCTTTTTTGGGACGAGAGTTCAAGATATACACCGACAGGGAAAGCAGGCGTTTTTACTGTCAGAGGGACTGCGAAGTCGCAGCCGTATATTTTGTTATTTGACGCTGTTGATGACTTGTCAGGGAAATATGTGAGTTCGGATGAATTATATTTCGAATTGGGTAAATATCCATATCCGTTACCTTCAAATACGATTCAAGGCATGAGTTTTTGCACTTTAACTCCAGGGGAAACAGACGCAGCAATAAAGCTCTGCCGAGAGAGCAGTTTGAAACATGGATTGGCAAGCTCGGAGAGCTTAGCGATTGGTGATGATAATACGCTTTTTAACCCTGGCTTATTGGATTTAAGCGGTTTCATCAACGAAGCTCATCTTGAATTCACACTGCTTGCAGATATTGAGCCATTGAAACATCTGCTTGAACATGACTCTTTCATACTGTGCAGACAAGTTCCGATATCCCCGTTTAAGCCATTTCAAATGGATCGGGCAGATATATGCCTGTACAGCTCAAGCCACCCCATATGCAATGGGACAATACCAAACGTAATTATTGAGCTCAAAAAAGATCGTGGAAACTTTCAAGCGTATAATCAAGTATCGCGATACTTAAAATGGCTGAACAAAATATGCGACCCGGAGGATTTTGAAGCTATACTCCCCTTAATTGTAGCACCGTCCTTCTATATCAATAGGGCAAAAGCAGATCTTGGTTTTGAGGATAAAATCATAATGTATGCATTAGACACCAAAACCACCTATTCATTTTTAAAATAGTGTTGAGGTATTTGAATGAGAAAAAAATGGGAGCCGGATAATTTTGAGCTTAAAATGAATACGGTCTGGAGTTTTCCTGAACGTGGGAATTGGGCCACGCATGACGCGAAATATCGAGGGAATTGGTCGCCATACATTCCGCGCAATCTAATTTTACGCTATTCTAATGAGGGAGATATGGTATTGGATCAATTTGCTGGCGGCGGTACAACCCTCGTGGAAGCGAAGCTATTAAACCGTAATATCATCGGCGTGGACGTAAATCCTGCCGCATTGGAACGGTGCCGCGAAAAAACAGATTTTGAGTATCCAAACGCCGGACAAATTGATATCAGGCAAGGTGACGCCAGAAAGCTTGATTTTATTCAAGATAGGAGTATTGACTTTGTCTGTACGCACCCGCCTTATGCTGATATTATTCAATACAGCGAGGGTGTAGAAACCGATCTGTCTCATCTTGGCGTCAAGGATTTTCTTTGTGAAATGCGGACAGTCGCCGCTGAATCCTTCCGAGTGCTAAAGAAAGACGGGTTCTGTGCTATCCTGATGGGCGATACCCGCAAAAAGGGCCATGTTGTACCGATGAGCTTTGATGTAATGAAGATTTTTCAGGATTCCGGGTTTAAGATAAAGGAAATCATCATCAAAGAGCAACACAACTGCAAAACGACAGGCTATTGGAAAACAAACAGCGTTAAATATAACTTCTTGCTGTTGGCGCATGAGTATTTGTTTGTATTTAGGAAATAGTACGTTCGCAATTAGATCATGCTTTGTACCGTGGAATGGGAGTGAAGGTTTCATATGACTAAATATGTTTTTGTAACGGGCGGAGTTGTTTCAGGGCTTGGAAAAGGAATTACCGCGGCGTCTTTAGGGCGGCTTCTCAAACAGCGGGGGCTGAAAGTCGCGGCGCAGAAGCTTGACCCGTATATGAATATCGATCCCGGTACTATGAGTCCGTTCCAGCATGGGGAAGTGTTTGTCACCGACGATGGCGCGGAAACCGACCTTGATTTAGGGCATTATGAGCGTTTCATAGACGAAAACCTGACGAAACTCAGCAATCTGACCTCCGGGAAAGTATATTGGAGCGTCCTTGAGCGTGAGCGGGCGGGCGGGTATCGAGGCGGAACGGTGCAGTTCATTCCTCATGTTACGGATGAAATCAAGAATTTCATCTATGCGGGAGCCGAGAAAAGCCGCGCCGACGTGCTTATCACCGAGATCGGCGGCACGATCGGCGACATCGAAAGTCAGCCGTTTATTGAGGCGATCCGGCAGGTATCCCTTGAAAAAGGCCGCGAGAACTGCCTGTTCGTCCATGTGACGCTCATACCTTTTCTAAAAGCGTCCCGCGAGCATAAATCCAAGCCAACGCAACACTCGGTCAAGGAATTGCAATCTATGGGCATCAACCCCAATGTAATAATCGCGCGGGCGGACGAACCTTTGGACAACGGCATCAAGGAGAAAATCTCGCTGTTTTGCAACGTAAAAACCGATTGCGTCATTGAGAATATAACCTTACCCTCTTTGTATGAAGCGCCGCTGATGCTTCATCAAAACGGATTTGACTCGGTCGTTTGCCGTTCGTTGGGATTGGACGCTCCCGATCCTGATCTGAGCGAGTGGCGGAGCATGACGAATAAGATAATGTCAAGGGAAAAGCAAGTAAATATAGCCATTGTCGGAAAATATGTCCGGCTTCATGACGCTTATCTCTCAGTCGTTGAGAGCTTGAATCACGCGGGATTTGAAGCCGCGGCTCATGTTAATGTGAATTGGATCGACAGCGGTGAAATAACGGATATGAATATCGGAGAAATGTTAAAAGATACGGACGGCCTGATTATCCCGGGAGGTTTCGGCGACAGGGGTATCGAAGGGAAGATCATCGCGTGCCGGCACGCCCGTGAAAACAATATACCTTTTTTGGGTATTTGCCTTGGTATGCAAATAGCCGTGATCGAGTTCGCCCGCCATGTATGCGGGCTCTCCGGCGCTCATTCCGGTGAATTTGACGAAAATTCACCAAGCCGCGTAATCGATATCATGCCCGATCAGGTTGGCATGGCAGGCAGCGGCGGCACTATGCGCTTAGGCTCATACCCCTGCAAAATAACGGAAGGCACATTGTTAAACAGGCTGTACGGCGCGGATGAAATAAACGAACGCCACCGGCACAGGTTTGAGTTTAACAATGATTACCGGGAACAACTCACACGCGAGGGATTTGTTATTTGCGGGACGTCGCGGGACGGGAACCTTGTCGAGGCGATCGAGCTGCCTTGCAACCGTTTTTTCGTCGGCGTCCAATTCCATCCGGAATTCAAGAGCCGTCCGAACAAACCGCATCCGATCTTCCTTGGCTTAATACGGGCGGCTGTCGGCGCGAAGAACGGTTTGTCATGACCTTTTGTACAGCTCGCTTGGAACGATCCGGACAAAAAAGTTTTTGAATGGGACGGTGGATGTATGAAGTGGTTAGACGTAAGTACGAATAAAGCGCGGCTGGCTGCCGCGCCTTAACCGTAATCTTGTAGGAGGAGTTAGGGAGTAAGTGTTAGGAAAAGACAAAAACAAAAAGAAGTGCGGTCTGATACCTTGAGGGTATCACCCGCACTTTTTTTGAAAAGAATCGGCTTCGCCGTAAGCAGGGAGCCGCTGAACGAAAGTGAAGCGTGCGAGGCCGCTTAGTTTCTTCATCAGACCGCGAAGACGAGAGAGGTTCTATTGTGAATTGTTTTTCCATTGTGCATTGTCACTCCGGGGCTAGCAGGTCAATGATGTCCTCTGGGGCGGAGCCGGCAAATATTCCGCTGGGGTCTAAGTCGGCTATCGCGGCGGCAACGCTTTCCCTCGTATATGCGGCCCCTGTCAGGCGCGACATCAACTGGGCGTAATCCCCGCTGCCGAAGTAGTCGCCATAAAACGAGCACCTGGCGATCTTCCCTTCGTTTATTAGCAGAAGAGCCTCCACCGATCCCCATGGGAAGCGCATTTTTTTGCGTTCGGTAAATTGGGGAGACGAACCGTAATTCCACTCCCACGCAGAGTATTTCTCTCGCGCGAGCCGCTCCGCCTCTTCCAGGGCAAAGGCATCCGGCGCCCACGGTTGCAGCGGCTGCATCGCCAAAGGTGTTGATTCCTCAACGGCGCGTGTTATCCGTTCCTGAAATTCGAGCATGGGCATGGGCTCCGGCAAATGGGGTTTTATGTTGCCGACCCTGCTTCTGACGGACTTGACGGCTTTGCTGTGAAATTTGTCCTCGGCCGGACGGAGGGCTGATGAAAGGACATCCAGATCGGTATCGTACAAAAGCGTGCCATGGTGCAGAGTGACGCCATTGCGCCGGAACTGCGCTCCGCCGGATATTTTCTTTCCGCCGATCAGTATATCGTTGCGCCCCGACGGCTCGGCCACAGCCCCCAAGCTCGTGATGGCGCGGATTATCGGCCCGGTAAAGAACGCGAAATCAAGGTCGCCCGAGTCGGGCATGATGAAACTGTAGTTGAGGTTCCCAAGGTCATGATAGACCGCGCCGCCCCCGGAGTTGCGTCGTACTAAATGGATACCATGCTCCCGGACAAAGCCGGAGTCGATTTCCTCATAAGTGTTCTGGAAGCGCCCCACGATTATTGACGGCTCGTTTTGCCACAGCATGAAAAACTGCGAGCCGTCGTTCATGGCTCGCAGGCGCAGGCAAAGGTGTTCCTCCAGCGCAAGATTGAACTGCGGCCTGGTGTTTTTGTTCTCGACAACGTACATGAATTACATCAGGCGCATAAGCTTCGGCAGGAAGACCGTCAGGTTCGGGAACGCACACAAGATCGCCAGGGCAATGATAGACGCGATAACCAACGGGATCGCGGGACGCGCAATCTGTTCCATGCTCAGGCCGCTGATGCGCGCGCCCACGAACAGGTTGACGGCGACCGGCGGCGTGACCTGTCCTATAGCGAGGTTGACCGTCATAATGACGCCGAACCATATCGGGTCCCATCCGAAGGCGCGGATAACCGGCATCAGGATGGGCAGGAAAATGTACATGATGGAAATCGCGTCAAGAAGCATTCCGGCGAAAAGCAAAATAATATTGATGATCAGAAGGATGACTAAGGGGCTCTCTGAAACCGCGAGCAGTACTCTCGCGATCCGGTCAATGATGCCCACCGTTGCTCCCAGCCAGCCGTACAGCCCCGCGCAGGTAACTACCAGCATGACGACGGCCGTTCCCTCAACAGTGTCCTTCAGGATATCGTAAAATACCTTGAACGTCAGGGAGCGATAGACGAACAATCCGACGAAAAGCCCGTAAAAAACGGCGACGGCGGCGGCTTCCGTCGGGGTGAAAACCCCGCCGTAGATGCCTCCTAAAATGATGACCGGCGTCAGAAGACCCCAGAAGGCTTCTCTCAGGGCTTTCAGCAGGGCGGCCCGGCTTTCGCGCGGCTGCCCCCGGTATCCGTGTTTTCTGCTGATGAAATATACGAAAACACACAGAAAAAAGCCCATGATTATGCCGGGAACGACTCCGGCGGCGAAGAGGGCTCCGACCGACTGCTGCATGATATCGCCGTAGACGATGAAGGCAATGCTGGGGGGAATGATGATCGCGAGCCCGGAGGACACGGATACGACGGCGGTCGCGAAGGACCTATCGTATCCGGCTGCGGCCATGCCGGGGATGAGGATTATCCCGAGGGCGGCTACCGTCGCGGGGCCTGACCCGCTAACCGCGCCCCAGAACGTTGCAACAATGACGGTCGCCACGGCAAGCCCGCCCGTCATGTCGCCAACGACCTGCTTGATCAGGTTTATGATGCGCTCGGCTATGCCCACCTTTTCCATCAGCACCCCCGCCAGGATAAAGAAAGGAATAGCCAGAAGGGGAACCTTGGCTATTCCCGCGAAAAAGCTGTAGGAAAGCATCTGATAACCCATGTCGAACATTGAAATGACGACGATAGCTGCCAGGCCCAGAGAAATGGCGATCGGCACTCTCAGGCAGAGTGGGATGAGAAAAAGAAGCAGAGTCCAGAAAATCGGGTCACGCAAAAAAGACATTATAAGCCATCTCCTTTAAAAAGCGCGTTCGCGCAAAATTTTCCGGCTTGCCTGCAAGATGCGTATGATGATCACAACAGAAAAAACCGGTACCGCAGAGGAATACCAGGCGGCTGAAATGGCAAGCGCGTCGGAAGTGACCCCCAGCTCGATTTCATCCATGACCTGTACACCGCCGAGCCACGCCAGAAGAATAAAAAATATGATACATAAACCCGTTGAGATGTAAAAGCAGGCCTTTTTCAAGGAAATCGGCAACAGGTTGTAAAAAAAGTTCATGGCTAAATGGGAATTGCGCCGGAAGCCCATGGACGCGCCCATCAGGACCAGCCAGACGAACAGGCTGACAGTCACCTCTTCCGTGAAGGCCAGAGGATAGATTATAACGTAGCGGGTCACGACATTGACGAAAGTGACGACCGCCATGATCATCAGTACGATAGATCCCACAATTTCCTCGAAATGATCGCAAATTTTTTGGAGCATTATTCATTCCTCCCAAAATAAAAAATGGGAAGGGGGAAACCCTTCCCCATTAGTATACGCTGTAAAGCTTTACCGCACTGCGGCCATATCTTCCTCGGCGGCCTTGATCAGGTCCGCGCCGATCCTGTCGCGCCACTCGTCAATCACGGGTTTTGTCAGTTCAACGAACCTTTGGATTTCCTGAGGCGTCAGGTTCGTGACGGTCATGCCGACTCTCGTGAGCTCCGCGTACCAGTCGGTTATTTCGGGAGCCTTGCCGATGCTCCTGAGGTATTCCAGATTTTTGCCTCCGTCATTCTCGTCTATCCCCACGCGGGAAAGAGCTTTCTGATAGGCAGCGGCCTCCTTCGCCGCATTCATGATGATTTCCTGGTCAGCGTAGGAGAAGGACATCCACACCCTGGGATTAACGACGAACAACGTTGGGTCGCCCATGTAGTGCCAGTTCGTGACGTATCTGTTGTATTCGTAGACTCTGACGGGATAGAACGTGTTGATCGGGTTCTCCTGCCCGTCCACAGTACCCTGTTGCAGCGCGGCCATCGTGTCGCTCCAGTTCATCGTGAGGGGGTTTGCGCCCAAAGCCCTGAAGATGTCAAGGAACAGCGGGCTGCCGACAACGCGCATCCTCAAGCCCTGAAGGTCCTCCGGCCTGCGAACTTCCGTCTTGCTGTTCGTCAGCTCGCGGAAACCGTTCTCGCCGAAGCAAAGGAACTTGGCGCCCTTCTCCTCGAGTACCTGCGCGATCATTTCCCCGGACTTGCCGTTCGTAATGGCGTCAAGCGCCTTATAGCGATCGGGCTGGCCGGACATGAAGAACGGCAGGGCGAAAAGGTTCAGTTCGGCGATCTGCGGGGAGTAGTTGATCGTGGATTGAACCGCGAAGTCAATCGTTCCGTTGCGCAGGAGCATGAACGCGTTAGTCTGCCTGCCCGTCGTCAATTGAGAGTTGGGGTACACTTTGATGTTGATCCTGCCGTCGCTGCGCTCCCGGACAAGGTCGGTAAAATACTCGGCTCCCATACCCCAAGCCGTCGTGATACTGGGCACAATGTCGAGCTTGTACTCGTCCCTGTACGCCGCCATAGCCGGGAAAACTCCCGCGCACACCAATACTGCCGCTAACGCAAAAGCCAAAAACTTCTTCATCACATACAACTCCTTATTTAAAATTTCCGCTCTTCGCGGATTGTTATTTTACGCCAAAAAGCGTCAGTCCGCTTTCCGCATCCAACTCACGGACGATCTCAACCCCGTCGAACGCGAGAATGGTTACCTCCGCCGTCATGCACACCGGGTTGCCCTCGTCCTGTATGTGCCCCGACCAGGTCACGCCGTTGTCGTCGGTGACGACGATGTGCATATGTACCGAGAGCTCGCCCTCCATGCCGCGTTCTTTACCCGCGAGCGTCCCGATGGTTCCCTGGGAAGCGATCAACTCTACCGGCCCGGCCAGCACCTTTGGGTCGCCGTACCTGAAACCCGTCTTCAGCAGAGGGTCCGGTATCGCCCATACGAAACGCGCGTAATTCAAGCTGCCGATGCACGAAACGATCGTGCCGTTCCTGATGTTGTGTTCCATGCATATAGATTTGACACCGGCAATCAGGTCCGTTCTGGGGAGTATCCTCCCCACTACCGCCCAAACCCCGGCGGTCTGCTTGGATACCTGATAAACTTCGCCTATTGGCGCGGTCAGCATGCTCATCCTCCTTGCCTTTGGCGAGCGGGAGGCAGATGAACAGCCTTCCCCCAGGACGCCAGGGCCGCCTCGCCAAGCGCTTCGCCGACCGTCGGATGCGCGCGGATGGTCGAAACGATTTCGTCCAATGTCGCCTCCAGCCGGATCGCCAGCCCCCCCTCACCGATCATGTCAATGGCGGGGCCGCCCACGATATGAACACCCAAAACCTCCCCATACCGGTCGTCCGAAACGATCTTGACCATGCCGCCCGTATCCCCGGTTACCACGCTTTTGCCGTTCGCCGCCAAAGGAAAACGTCCGACGCGGACCCGGTGCCCCGCCTTACGGGCGTCGCCATCCGAGAGTCCGACGGAAGCGGCTGCCGGCGAGGTGTAAATGGCGCTCGGGACGGTTTTGTAATCCATCACTGTTCCATGCCCCATAATGTTTTCCGCCGCCACTTCCCCCTCGCGTGAGGCAACGTGGGCCAAAAGTATATGGCTGGCACAGTCCCCGACCGCGTAAACATTTTTGACGCTGGTCTCCATGCGCTCATTTACCGCGATGCGCCCGTGTTCCGTTGCGACGCCCAGGGATTCCAGCCCTATATTTTGGGTGCGGGGCCGCCGTCCTGTCGCGATCAGCAGCTTATCCGCAACCAACTCGACCGCGCCCGTTTCCGCGGCAACGTTCAGCGTTAATCCATTCGCGCCGCGCGCGGCGCTGTTAAGTCGCGCGTTTGTGTAAAAAACCACTCCTTTTGATTCGAGCGAGCACCGCAGTATATCGGCAATCTCCGCGTCAATATTGGGAAGCACCCTCGGAAGCATTTCGATCACGGTGACTTCAACCCCAAACGACGCGAAAATGGAGGCAAATTCCATGCCGATAACGCCCCCGCCCGCGATGGCGATGCTCCGGGGCAGGGCGTCAAGAGATAAAGCGCCGTCGCTGGTGATAACATCGTCTTGATTCGGAACCGCGCCCGGAATTGGGGGCACGGCGGGCTCGGAGCCCGTCGCGATGATAATGGCGTCGGCTTCGATTATCCTGCCGCCGGCTTCGACCGCGCCATTGGCGGCAAGCCGCGCTTCTCCCGCGACGCGCTCAACTCCGTTGGATTGCAGGAGCCCGGCGACGCCTCCTGCCAGGTAGTTCACGACATCGTTCTTGCGTTTCATTAAAGCCGCCCAGTCGAAACGCAGGTTATCTGCGAATATCCCCATCAAGGGGCCTTTGTTCTTCATTTCCGTGTAAAGCCCGGCGGAATGAGACAGAACCTTCGTGGGAATACAACCCGCATTAAGGCACGTTCCGCCGAACTTGTCCTTTTCGGCGAGCGTCACCGCGGCGCCCAGCTGGGCGGCGCGTATCGCGGCGACGTATCCGCCGGGGCCTCCTCCGATTACAACGACTCGTTTGCCCAAGTCCGTCACCCTCGCTTTTTAAATAAGAAACAGGCCGGGACGCTCGACGAGTTCCTTCAGTCCGTTGAGGAACGCGGCGCCGTCCGCTCCGTCTACGAGACGGTGATCGGCGGTCAGGCAAAATGTCGAGATCGGGCGTATCGTGATCGCTCCGTCAACCACGACCGGTTTCTCAGTGGTCGTGCCAACGCCCAGTATAGCGGCCTCCGGCGGGTTGATCATTGGGGTGAAAGCCCCCACGCCCACCATGCCAAGGTTCGAGATGGTAAACGTTCCGCCAGTGATCTGGTCAAGCATGAGCCCTCCGTTCCGGGCTTTTTCGACAAGCTCCGCCCGCTCCGCGGCGATTTGCGCGACTCCCTTGATTTCGACATTTTTGATTTTAGGGACGATCAAACCTCCCGGCAACGCCACGGCAAATCCGATATTTACATATTCATGCAGGATGAAAGCGTCTGTTTTGCCCGCCCCGTCCGCGATCTCGGCCGACGCGTTGACCATCGGATTTTCCATAAGCAGTTTTGCGCATAACTTCATTAATATATCGTTGAGCGATATTTTTATCCCTTTGTCACGGAGTTTTTCATTGTAAACGGCACGCAGTTCGTTCAGCGCGCTCATGTCCACATCGGTGAAGTAGCTCACGGCGGGGATGGATATGTGGCTTTGGAGCATATTATCGCCGATGGCGCGGCGCATCGGGGTGATGGGAATACGGGTTTCTTCGGCTCTTGCCGTGCCCGTGTGCGCTGTGCGGGCATCCACCATGTGGGCCTGAATGTCGGCTTTCATCACACGCTTGCCGGTATCGAAGGAAGCAAGGTCAACTCCTTGCTCCGCCGCCATTTTGGCGGCGACCGGGGAAGTTTTCAGCGGTTTTTCCGCAGGCGCTTCCATAACGTCGCGGGCGACGATCCAACCGTTCGGCCCCGTGCCCCGGATGGCCGAGAGATCGACGCCTCTTTCCCGCGCAAGTTTTTTCGCCTTCGGTGACGCAGGCGCGGGCGCGTAGCGCCTCTCAGCGGGGCGTGTCTCAGCGTAGCGCGTCTCAGCGGTCGCGGATGTTTTTGCGGGCGCTGGCGTTTTTTCAGGCGCGGCCACTTTTTCCCCCGGTTTTCCGATAATCCCTATCGGCGTCCCTATTGGAACGTCCTGTCCTTCCTGTATTGTGATTTCCAACAAAACACCGTCCGCCGGACATTCCACTTCGACGGTGAGTTTATCCGTGGCGACAGCGTAAAGCAGTTCTCCCTTCTTTACTGCGTCGCCGACTTTCTTCTTCCATTGCTGCACCGAACCGCTGTTCATCGTTAGCCCCAGCTTCGGCATGGTAATTGTCGTTGCCATGAACGTTCGGCCTCCTTCAGCGGCTATAGGATATTTTTTACGGCGTTGTAGATAGTATCAGAGGTCACCTTGTATGTTTGTTCCAGCGTCCGGGCGAAGGGAATGGGGCAGAAAGGCGCTCCCACCCGCACAATGGGCGCGTCAAGGTAATCAAGCCCCTCCTCGGCGACCATCGCGGCGATCTCTCCGCCGAAGCCGCCCTGCTTGACGGCCTCATGCGCGATGCAAAGCCGCCCGGTTTTGGCGACGGACGCGAGGATCGCTTCCTTGTCAAGGGGCGATATGGAACGAATGTCTATCAATTCCACGCTGACTCCCTCGGCGCCCAATTTGTCCGCAGCCTCGGCGGCATAGTGCATCGTCATGGACCAGGAGACCATCGTCAGGTCTTTTCCCTCGCGGTCGATCCGCGCCTTGCCGATCTCGACCAGGTGTTCGCCTTCCGGGACGTCCCCTTTCATGTGGAAAAGTTTCTTATGCTCGAAGTAGATGACGGGGTTTTCGTCGCGGATGGCGCTCTTTAAAAGCCCCTTGGCGTCGGCGGAGTTGGAGGGAATGACGACCTTGACCCCGGGTATATGGGCGAACCACGCTTCAATGCACTGCGAATGCTGCGCCGCCGCCTGATTGATGAGTCCGTCGGGCGCGCGCAGCACAACGGGAACGGTCTTCTGCCCCCCGAACATGTAGTGTACTTTTGCCATCTGGTTAAAAACCTCGTCCATGCAAACTCCGATGAAATCCGCGAAGTGCATGTCCGCGACGGGGCGCATCCCCGCCAGCGCCGCGCCCACGGCGGCCCCGACGATAGCGGTTTCGCTGATGGGCGTGTCCTTTATGCGGTCGCAGCCAAATTTTTCCGGCAGCCCTTTGAACTGGCCGAAGATTCCGCCTTGACGGGCAATGTCCTCACCCATGACGAAAACCGACGGGTCGCGGGTCATTTCTTCGTCCATAGCTTCGAGGGTTGCCTGCGAGAACGTGATGTTTCTCATGTCTTTCACCTCAATCTTATATGTACAGGTCCGTAAGCAGCTCGGACGCGTCGGGCTGGGGCGACTCCTGAGCGAACGAAAGCGCGCCCGCGATCAGCGCGTCCACCCTGGCCCGGGCTGACTCCATTTCGCCTTGCGTATACACGCCGGCTTCGAGAGCCTTTTTTTCAAAAAACGCAATGGGATCGCGCTCGTCAATGTTTTTCTGAACTTCCTCCCGTGTGCGGTACTTTTCGGGGTCGCCGACAAAATGTCCTTTGACCCGGTAGGTTTTGCACTCAAGGAAGGCCGGCCCGTTTCCGGCACGGATATTGTCAATAAGCTGCTTCGCGGCTTCATATACGGAAAAGACGTCGTTGCCATCCACTATAATGGCCGGCATATCGTATCCGTAAGCTCTCTTAGCGATATCATCAACGGAAGTCGCCGTGCGGTAAGGGGTGGTTGACGCGTATTCGTTCATCTCGCAGACGAACAGGAGGGGCAGCTTCCAGACGGAGGCCATGTTCGCGGCTTCGTGAAAAGTTCCGCGGTTACTTGCTCCGTCGCCGAAAAACACGACGGAAACGTCATTTTTGCCCTGCATTTTCTGGGCCAGCGCCGAGCCCGCCGCAAGGTTATAACCGCCGCCGACGACGCCGTTGGCTCCCAGCATTCCGACGCTGAAATCGGCGATGTGCATGGAGCCTCCCTTACCTTTGCAGCATCCGGTTTTCTTGCCGTAAATTTCGGCCATCATGCGGTCCAGGTCCGCGCCTTTCGCGATGGTATGCCCGTGACCGCGGTGAGTGCTTCCGATGTAGTCTTTATGGGTCAGGTTGGCCATGACTCCCGTGGCGATCGCTTCTTCACCGATATAAAGGTGTACGAAGCCGGGTATCTCGCCGGCCATAAATTTTTCCTCGACTGTGAGCTCAAACTTGCGGATTTTGAGCATCGTCTCGTAAAAAAACGCAAGCCGTTCCTTACCATGTTCATTGATGGGGATTTTTGCCGACATTCTGACGATATTTGGGACATCCATATTTTAAACCTCCTTGACAAGCTGCGATTTTCCGAATTGAATGTGGTCATGTACTGCGAACACTGTTTTTGATACATTACCTTCTTTGACGGCTTCGAGGATCTCGCGGTGCCCGCCGCAGGAAATCCTGACAGCCGCAACATCCTTCAGGATCGCGAAGCCGACGCTTGTGAAACGTTCGTTTATAGAACGCATAACATCCGAAATGAAAGAGTTGTTGTAAAGTTCAATAAAATAGTTGTGAAACAAAACATCATGGTATAAATAGGAGACAACGTCTCCCGCTTCGCAGCAGCGGAGCTGATTTTCGAGCATTTCTTCCAGCCGCGCAATGTCTTTTTCCGAAACGGGAATGCATTTTGCGGCGACGTAACCCTCGATCGCCCCCCTCAGGTCAAGTATTTCCTTTGCGGCGGCAATGCTGACGCCTCGAAATCGTATGCCCTTTTTAGGGAAAATATCAATAAACCCCTCCTTTTGCAAAACCTGCAAAGCCTCGCGGACCGGCGTGCGGCTTATGCCTAAAACAGACGCTATCCTGTTTTCTGAAAGCATGCTTTCCGGCTCGAAACGGCGATTCAAAAACATCTGCTTTATCCGATGATAAGCCATATCTTTTTTCGTTTCTCTCTTCATGCAACAAGCCTCGCTTCAATAAAACTTGTATACAAGATATGCGTATTTTAAATAAATTTTGGCAAAAAATCAAGAGGGGAAAATTACAATTGTCGTCGGACTATGATAATGTCATAGGGTAACGGGACAGAGAAAATGTCACCCCCTAGTATCTTGTAAAATCTAAATGGGATTTTCATAAACACTTCCGCCGCTCAGTTCATAAATTTTGCCCCGCCAGTTTGGTATCATATTCTCCGCGCTGGTGGCGAAGATCTGCCAGCCCGTATCGTAAAGGGCATCGGCGACTATCCGCCTCGCGTCCCCGTCCAGTTCGGAAAATACCTCGTCGAGAAGAAACAGCGGTTTGCGCCTGAGCCTCGATTCCATGACCCGCCCCGATGCCAGTATCAGGGAGATGACCGCCCGCCTTTTCTGCCCGCGGCTCAAAACAGCAGCGGACAATTCGCCGGAACATTCTCCCTCATTTTCGCCATACCCGCCGACTGAGATCGATATATCGTCTCTGTGAGGTCCCACAAAAGGCGCCTTAGCCCTCAATTCTCTTTCCGAATAAAATTCCAGCCTCTCCATAAACTTATCCCTCATTGCATCCGCCCCATACGCGCAACCTTCCCCGTTTCCTATTCCCCCAGGCACAAGCCTTACCCTCAAAGGAAAAGGTGGTAGCGCCCCACCGCCGGTGAAAATACTCTCGTCAAGCATTTTCACCGCTGATGACCTCACATGCCATATCCATGAACCTATTGACGACATCAGGCGCGACGTGATAACGGGGGATTTTCCCCCCCTGAGAAGCTTTATCCTGTGACGGACAAGCCTTTTGTAATCCGAGAGCCGTTTTGCGTACGGAACGGAAAGCATCGCGCACAATTTGTCAATAAAAGCCCTTCTTACCGCCGGAGCCCCGTCCGTGAGGTCCATATCCCCGGGAAGGAAACATAACGCGGGAATGTGCGTCCTCAGCTCGGAAAAACTTACCCTCTCCCTGTTCATTCTGACGGATATTCTTGAAGTGACTGAAATTTCGCTCAACACCCGCTCTTCTCCGGAGCCCTCGCACGAAATTTCAGTATTCCCTCCTTTTTGCCTATCGTGTCCGATACCCCATGTGCGAAGCTCCGCCGCTTTCGCGCCGTTAAAGGAGCCCCAACCGCAAGCCAAATTGAGCGCCTCAAGCACATTCGTTTTTCCCGAGCCGTTTTTACCGGTTAAAAGATTAAGCCCCGAACACCAGTTTGTTAGGCGACGGGGCTTCAAATTTCTAAAATTATTCCAGTATGTTTCGGATATTTGCATTGCAAAAAGGCAAATGACAGAAAAAATTACTCCCCGGCATCCTTGTCCCCGTCCTCATTAAAATCCTGTCCGGGTTCCGGCGTGCTGAGTTCCGTCACAGTGGCGCCAAGCAGATCATCGTTTACTGAACTTTCAGGCTCGTTCAGATCGTCAAGCTCGTCTGCTTCATCTAACTCCGGCTCGTCATCATCCGATATCTTGACCGGCATAGTCATATACAGGAAGTTATCGCGGTTAGGGGCCGTCATCGTAACCTGCCCGCTGCTCCCGTCAAAGCTGAACTCTATATCCGAATCCTTGAACGCCTTTAAGCCGTCCTGGAGATAGGAGAGATTGAAACCGGCCATAAGGGGCTCGCCCGTTATATTAGCGTCCATCGTTTCCACGCCGGTTCCCGTATTAGGGGATTTTCCGGAGAGCCTGAGCTCGCCGCTCGGCGAAAGTTTCATCACAACCACGCGCGTAAAATCGCGAACAATAACGTCAATACGTTCAAGAGCGCTTATAAGATTGCTTCTGTCGGATATCATAGACGTGGTTTTTTTAGGGTTTAAAATTTTCGCGTAGTTTGGAAAGCTTGCCTCAACCCGCCGTATTGAAAACTCAATATTTCCCATACGAAACCATGAAACCGACCCGTCGGCCAGCACCATGACATTTACATCGGAAATCACGTTTGAAAGCAGACGTTGAAGCTCCTTCACGGACAAAATAGGCAAAAGCATGTCGGAATCGGATTCACACACGCAATCCGTCTGCGACAAGGCTAACCTGTGAGAATCCGTTGACACGACGCTCAGTAAATTTTCACTGACATGGAAGAAACACGTCCCAAGGTAAGTCGGGAAACTGTCCCCCTGGCTGCTCGCGACGATACCTTCGTTTATGACCCTCAAAAGTTCTCCCGCCGATATCTCGCAAAATACGGAAGCCGAATCCGGCGAGGGTATTTTTGGAAAATCACCGACCGTCCAAGTTGTGAATCTCGTCCTGTTTTTACCCGCTAAAAGCACCCCTTTTTCGCCTTTGATATCTATTGAAAATTCCTCAACGGGCACTCTTCTGAAAAGCTCGCCAAGCAGCTTCGCCGGAAGGATAGCCTTACCCGTTTCATCAGCGCTTATGCCGTTGGGGACGCAGCGTATCGAGGTCTTCAAGTCCGTGGCTTCTAACGTCACATTCTCCTCGGATACCGTACAAAGCACCCCCCCAATCGAGCTTATAGTATTTTTTGTGCTGGTGATGCGTTCCACAAACTGCCACCATCTGTTAAATTCTGTCTTTTGTATTCGGAGCTTCATGATTTACCCTCCCGATCTCTTCTTTTATTATCTTTTTAATATAAAACAGTAATGAAAGTAATAGGCTGGTGTAAAATGTGCATAAGCCTTAAGAATTTCATAACTGACTGGTTTTTATTGTATTGTGCCTATGTAGATAACATGCGGATAAAAATTCACAAATTCACAATTTGCAGTTTTATTTTTTATTTTATGTGTATAGTTTTAATTTATGCACATGTATTTTATATTCTTGATCTTATGTTTTCCACAATTCTTTTAACATTTTCGTCATTTTGAATGAGGCGTTCTATTTTTTTTCTTGAATGCATTACCGTCGTATGGTCCTTTTTGTTGAAGGCGAGCCCGATCTGATGAAGACTTGCCTTTGTGTGTTCGCAGGACATGTACATCGCTACTTGCCTTGCGAAAGCGATGTCCGCTGTTCTCCTTGAGCTTGAGAGGTCGTCCGTTGACATTTTAAATTCTTCCGACACAAGTTTCTGTATCTTGTCTATGGTCGTTGGAGCTTTAATGTCGGTGCGCAGAACGTCCTTCAGCCATGTTGACATATTTTCCGTCGTTATAGGTTCTCCGGAAAGTTCGGAAGACGCTATAACCTTATTGAGCGCCCCCTCAAGTTCTCTTATGTTGCTCGGCATACTCTGCGCCAAAAATTCCACAGCGTAATCGTCGAGCGCACAGCCTCTTGCCTGAGCTTTTTGCTGAATTATTGCTATTCTCATCTCAAGTTCAGGAGGCTGTATATCGGTCACGAGCCCCCATTCAAACCGGCTTATCAGCCTTTCCTCTATGTTCCTGAGTTCCTTTGGCGGTCTGTCGGAACATATAACGACCTGCCTATTGGCTTCCCTAAGGCTGTTGAACGTGTGGAAAAATTCCTCCTGGCTTCCGTCCTTTCCGCCAAGAAATTGAATATCGTCTATCAACAAGATGTCGGAGTTCCGGTACCTGTTTTTGAACTCCTGTATTTTTCCGCTCCTTATTGATGATATAAATTCGTTTATAAATTGCTCGGAGCTTGCGTAAGTAACGGTGAGAGTGTTTCTCTTCTCTATAGCGTAATGGCATATCGCGTGCATGAGGTGGGTCTTGCCAAGGCCGGGTCCTCCCCATATGAAAAGCGGATTATATGCCTCGCCCGGGGTTTCCGCCACAGCAAGGCTTGCCGCGTGAGCAAGGCGATTTGATTTTCCGATTATAAATGTCCTGAAAACGTAGGCTGAGTTTAGGTTCGAGTTTTGGCGCTTCGGCTCCGCCGCCGCTGCCTGGGCTCTTTCTTTCCAGTTTTCATCAGGTTTTGTATCCCCGTTCACTCTTAATGACACGCCGGAAACCTTGCCCGCAAATTTTGCCGCCTTGCTGAGCACATCCATGAAGCGGTTGGCGATGCGTTCCTTTGCGAATATATTCGGGACGTCAAGGACAAGCTGCCCATCCTCTATAAGAATAGGCGTGCAGGTTTTGAGCCACGGTTCCTCCACGGCATCCGCCAAACCAAACTCATCCGACGCCGCGTTCAATATTTCAAGCCAAATATCAGCTACATTCTTATCCAAACTGAATCCTCACCTTTAAAAAAGTTATCCACAATTGTACAACGAGAAATAGTGCTTTTCTATAAACTTATCCACTTGTCCACATATGAAAGCAAAAAATTGTGAATAACTATGATCGAAAAAATTCGTTGCCCCACGAGTAATATTATATTATATTAATTGGCATGTCGCTGATAAATGTTTCAAATTTAACTTTCGCCTATGAAGGCGGGTACGAAAATATATTCGAGAACGTCTCATTCCAGATAGATACAAGCTGGAAACTTGGTTTCACCGGCAGAAACGGTAGAGGGAAAACGACGTTCCTTAACCTTCTGCTGGAAAAATACGAGTACATAGGAAGCATCACGTCGAGCGTAAGCTTTGAATATTTTCCGTATAGAACGGATGGGACGCGCAAAAAAACAATTGACGTCGTAAACGAAATTTTGCGGAATCAGCGCACGGCTGAATGGATGATCCAAAGGGAGCTATCCCTTCTTGACCTGCCTGAAAGCGTGCTTGACCGCCCTTTCTCAACCTTGAGCGGCGGCGAGCGGAACAAAGTTTTGCTCGCGGGGCTTTTTCTGAGGGAGAACAGCTTTCTTCTGATAGACGAGCCCACGAACCACCTCGACATGGCCGGCAGGGAGGCTTTTGGAAGGTATCTCAAATCAAAGCGCGGGTTCATATTGGTCTCGCATGACAGGGCGCTTCTTGACGGTTGCGTGGACCATATCCTTTCGATAAACAGAGCTGATATTGAGGTGCAAAAGGGAAATTTCTCGTCATGGTGGGAGAACAAGCGCAGGCAGGATAATTATGAGCTCGCCGAGAACAGAAAGCTAAAGAACGACATCAGGCGTCTTTCGGACGCCGCAAAACGCGCGTCAGAATGGTCGGAGACCGTCGAGAGCTCCAAATACGCGAGCGGCAGAAAGCCGGATTCGGGGGGCGGCATGTTGGACAAAGGATACGTCGGACACAGGGCGGCAAAAATGATGAAGCGCTCAAAGTCGATAGAGGCGCGAAAACTTTCCGCGATAGACGAAAAATCGTCATTATTGAAAAATATTGAAAGCTCAGACGAGTTAAAGATATGCCAGGAGCGATATCATGCGGGAACATTACTTTCCCTTGAGGACGTTTCGATTTTTTACGGTGACGAAGCGCGCGCGTGCCGGAACGTCAGTTTCGCTGTCGAGCGCGGGGACAGGGTATTGCTGCGCGGCAGGAACGGAAGCGGAAAATCAAGCGTCCTGAAACTTATCTGCGGCGAAAAAATGGAGTATTCGGGGGAGTTTAAAAGGGGCAGCGGGCTTGTTATCTCCTATGTCCCCCAGGACAGCTCGTTTTTAAGAGGGACGCTTTCAAGTTACGCGTTGGAAAACTCGCTGGACGAGAGCCTGTTTAAAGCTGTTCTGCGCAAGCTTGATTTTTCAAGGGTGCAGTTTGAAAAGGACATGAGCGGGTTCAGCGCGGGCCAGAAAAAGAAGGTACTGATAGCGAAAAGCCTTTGTGAAAAAGCCCACCTGCATGTATGGGACGAGCCGCTCAACTTTATCGACGTGATTTCGCGCATTCAAATAGAGGAGCTTATTCTCGGATTTGAGCCGACAATGCTGATAGTCGAGCACGACAGGGCATTTTGCGAAAACACCGCGACAAAGACGATTGAACTTTAAATATATAGCCGTGCCAAGAAAAGAGGCTGCTCCGATGAGCGGACGGATCGGCGGGAAGATTGGCGGTAAAACGCGACACAATGAGAATTGTGTCGCGTTTTGTGCCTCAACAGTGTGAAATGTACGCATCTATTTAATATGAATGCCGTTTATGTTGTATAATTACTGAAAAGGAGTGTTCATGTGACTAAACTCAAATATACGTTCAAGCACGATACGTTATTTAAAATGTTATTCGTGAAATATCCTGGCCTGCTTAAAAGACTTGTCGCGGAATTGCTCGGCATACGGCTTGACAGCATAGGCCAGTTTGAAATACGCAATCCCGAAATTCCACCGGAGAGCTTGGGTGACAAATTCTGCCGCCTCGACATAAACATGACGGTGGACAATCAGAGGATAGACCTTGAAATACAAGTAGATAATGAAGGAGACTACCCGGAGCGCTCCTTGTTCATATGGGCGCGGGAGTTTTCGACGGCGCT